>CEUI01004959.1_pt1 | contig 54734 bp, 56 predicted proteins | sample 531411 | NCBI WGS metagenome assembly CEUI01 (sample SAMEA2622841, study PRJEB7988) | marine metagenome | isolation source: saline water (ENVO:00002010), including
CCATTCGTCGGCACGAGTAAAGCCACCTTCAAGCCGCATGTTTACGGTCCTGGCTATCAGCAGCGCTTCTTTTATGCACAAAGAGAAGGCGTCGCTGAGCAGTTCGCACCGCTGCTGTGCGCTTCGTCACGGTTTTTCGCAAGTCTTTGTTTTTCTGCGACTTATTTTTTATGGTCGAAAAATAGCCAGATGTCCGCAGGGCAATTCCCTCGGGTGCTGGGTGCTTTTGCCCAGAAAGCATCAACAGAGTTATCCACAGCTTCTGTGTGCAACTCAGGCGCTCTCGGCGACCAGCAGCAGGTTGCGTGGGGTCAGCTGGTAGTCGCAGAAGCTGCCCAGCTTCACGTCATAGCCCTGCTCCTGCAGGTACAGGGCGCGATCGAGCAGCAGCCAGAGCTCCAGCGGGCGGCGGAACAGGTTGCGCAGCAGTTCGAGGTTGCGCACCTCGGCCAGGCGTTGCCAGCCGCGGGCCTCCAGCGCCTGCCAGTCCTGCTCGCCGGGAGCGGGTACCTCACGCAGTGCGGCCAGGTCCTGGCAGAAGCTGGCGAACGGCTTGCTGAACCACTCACTGGGCAGCGAGGGGGTCGGCAGGTACTCGTCGACGCCCCTGAGCTGGCGTTGCAGCAGGTCGAAGGCCAGGCGCCAGGCCATCGACTGGTTGCGCTGGCGACGTACGCGGGCGCCCGCCGTCACGGTTTCGCTGAGCGGCAGGCCGAGGTCGTCACGTGACAGGCGCAGCGCCGATGCCTGCGCCACCTGCGACAGGGCCTGGTAGTGCGGGGCGGTAATGCGGTTGTAGCAGCAGGGCGCTACTGCCAGCTGTGTACAGCCTTTCTGCTTGGCCAGTTGCAGCAGGCGTACGTGGAGGTCGCCGCAGGCATGCAGGGCGACGGGCGTCTGCCCGGCATCGAGTCGCTCGGCGGCGTCGTCGCGGAGTACGTCCTGATGCAGATGCGCCGCCTGCACGCCCAGGCGGCGGCTGAGCAGATGGCCGGCCTGCACCAGCGCCGGGTCGTACTCCAGGCACGTCAGTCGTTGCTCGTCCTGGGTCAGCCAGCGACCGAGATGGCCCTTGCCCGAGCACCAGTCGAGCCAGTGGTGCGGGCGCTGGTCGAACGACAGGTGGCTGGCGAAGGCCTGGATCTGCGCCATCTTGCGCCCAGGGACATCGACGCCGAACGCGTGCGAGCGCTGTGTGCCGGCCGCGTTCGGCAGCTCGCCCAGGGCGCTCAGCTCGCGCGCCTGGCGTGCCAGCTCGGCGAAGGGCGCGGGTGCTGTGAGCTGGTAGGGGGCGTTGTCGGCGGCCTCTGCCTGCTCCAGCGAGCGGCCGCGCAACCAGTTGGCGAGCTCGGGGTGCTGGCTCTCCCAGGGCAGTTGCAGGTGATGAAATGGCCTGGGGCGCCACAGGTCCTGGTGCTGCAGGAGGAAGCCGTCCAGCGCCTGGAAGCGGATGAGCAGATCGCCGGAGGTGAGGAAAGGCTCTGACATGATGCTCGTGACGGGCGAGGGGCCGTCTGCAAGGGACGGCCCGAACGGCTCAGCGACCCTGGCAGGCGTCGACGCGCAGCCAGCGTTCCAGCAGGCGGAAGGCCCTTACCAGAACAAAGGCGATGGCCAGGTAGAACAGACCCGCCGCGAAGAAGATCTCGACCGGCAGGTAGGTGCGGGCAATGATGGTGCGCGCCATGCCGGTCAGTTCCAGCAGGGTGACGGTGCTGGCCAGGGCGCTGGCCTTGAGCATCAGGATCACTTCGTTGCTGTAGGCCGGCAAGCCGATGCGCGCGGCGCGCGGCAGGATGATGTAGAACATCGCCTGCGCCCGTGACATGCCCAGTGCACGGGCGGCCTCGACCTCGCCCTGCGGCACGGCCTGGATGGCGCCGCGCAGGATCTCGGCAATGTAGGCCGCGGTATGCAGGGTCATGGTGATGATTGCGCACCAGTAGGGGTCACGCAGGTAGGGCCAGAGCGGGCCATGGCGCACCGCATCGAACTGCGCCAGGCCGTAGTAGACCAGAAACAGCTGCACCAGCAGCGGCGTGCCACGGAAGAAGAAGATGTAGCCGTAGGGCAGGGCGCGTACGTACCAGTGCTTGGACGCGCGGGCGATGCCCATGGGCAATGCGACGATCAGGCCGGCCACGACGGCAATGGCCACCAGTTCGAGTGTCAGCAGCGCGCCTTCGGACAGGCGCGGCAGCCATTTGATGATGACTTCCCAGTTCATGAGGCGCTCCGGACGAAGCCACGGCTAGCGCGCTTCTCGAGGAAATGCAGGCCGATCATGGCGAGAACGGTCAGGCCCAGGTAGATGAAGGCGGCGACCATATAGAAGGTGAAGGGCTCCTTGCTCGCGGTCACGGCGATCTGCGAGCGGCGCATGATCTCTTCCAGGCCGATCACCGAGACCAGTGCGGTGTCCTTCATCAGGATCATGAACAGGTTGCCCAGGCCGGGCAGGGCGATGCGCCACATCTGCGGCAGGACCAGCTTCCAGAGAATCCGCCCGCTGGACATGCCCAGTGCCTGGCCCGCTTCGCGGTGGCCTTTGGGGATGGCGAGGATGGCGCCGCGGAACACTTCGGTGGCATAGGCACCAAAACACAGGCCGAGGGCGATGGTGCCCGCAGCGAAGGCGGAAAGCTCGAGGCTCTCGACGCCAAGCAGGTCGGCCAGGCTGCGCATCAGGCCGACGGTGCCGAAATAGATCAGCAGCACCCAGAGCAGCTCGGGCACGCCGCGCACGATGGTGGAGTAGCTGCCGCCGAGCCACTGCAGTGGCTTGTACGGCGAAGTCTTGGCCAGCGCACCCAGCAGGCCCAGCACCAGACCGACCGACAGCGCGGACAGCGCCAGTTTGACGGTCATCAGGGTGCCGGCGGCCAGGGCGGGGCCGAATCCGTGGAGTTCGAAAATCATCGGAGGGCTCGGGCAGTTGCGCCGCCGCGTGGGCGGCGCAATGCCTTCAGGTCATCAATAGATGCTGAACGGGAAGTACTTGTCGTTGATCTGCTTGTAGGTGCCGTCTTCGATGATGGCTTGCAGAGCGGTGTTCAGCTTCTCGCGCAGCGGGTCGCCCTTGCGCACGGCGATGCCGATCTTGTCGTTGTCGAATACCGGGTCGCCCTTGAACTCGAAGTCCTTGCCGGCATCGCTCTTGAGCCATTCCCAGTTGACGAAGGTGTCGGCCAGCACGCCATCGAGACGGCCGGAAGCCAGGTCGAGGTAGGCGTTTTCCTGGGTGTCATACAGCTTGATGTCGACGACCTTGCCGAGATTGTCTTCCAGCCAGGTGCCGGCGATGGTGGCGCGCTGGGCACCAATCACCTTGCCCTTGAGGCTGGCTTCGTCGGTCTTGAAGTCGGCGGACTTGGGCGCGATGAACTGCAGCTTGTTGGTGTAGTACGCATCGGTGAAGTCGACGGCCTGCTTGCGCTCGTCGGTGATCGACATGGAGGCGATCAGGAAGTCGAACTTCTTGGCGTTCAGGGCCGGGATGATGCCGTCCCAGTCGGAGGTAACCACTTCGCACTCGGCTTTCATCTTGGCGCACAGTGCCTGGCCGATTTCCACGTCGAAGCCGGTGACCTTGCCGCTGGCGTCGATCAGGTTGAAGGGCGGGTAGGCGCCTTCGGTGCCGAGTTTCAGTTTGTCAGCGGCGACAGCGCTGGTGCCGAAGGCCAGAGTGGCGGCCGCGGCCAGCAGGATCTTCTTATAGTTCTGCATGCATGTTGCTCCGTGTTAGCGATTGCTGGACATGAATTGTTTACAGCGTGCCGATTGCGGGTTTTCGAACACCTGGGCGGGTGGCCCCTGCTCCTCGACCAGGCCCTGGTGGAGGAACACCACCTCGCTGGACACCTGGCGAGCGAAACTCATTTCGTGGGTAACCAGCAGCATGGTGCGACCCTCGTCGGCAAGCGCGCGAATCACATTAAGCACTTCTTGTACCATCTCCGGGTCGAGGGCCGAAGTCGGTTCATCGAAGAGGATCACCTTCGGTTGCATGGCCAGGGTGCGGGCAATGGCTGCACGCTGCTGCTGGCCGCCGGAAAGCTGGTTGGGATAGACATGACGCTTGTCGGCGATGCCGACCTTGGCCAGCAGCGCCTCGGCCACCTCGGTGGCTTCGGCCTTGCTCTGGCCCAGTACGCGGCGCGGCGCCTCGATGATGTTGTCGAGCACGCTCATGTGCGGCCACAGATTGAAATTCTGGAAGACGAAGCCGATCTCGCTGCGCAGGCGGTTGATCTGCTTGTTGTCAGCGGCGATCAGGTCGCCGTTCTTCGCGGCCTTGAGCTTGAGCTCCTCGCCAGCGACGAAGATCTGACCCTCGTGCGGGTTTTCCAGCAGGTTGATGCAGCGCAGGAAGGTGGACTTGCCGGAGCCGGAAGAACCGAGGATGGAGATGACGTCACCGTCCCTGGCCGTCAGGGAAATGCCCTTGAGCACTTCGAGATCGCCGTAGCGTTTGTGCAGGTTGCGGATTTCCAGCGCGGGCGTCGCCTCGGCCATGGGGTGTGATCCTCTTCTTCTTCGAATGCGCTCCGGCGTACGGCGGGCCATCCTGGCTGGCGGCCAAGCTAGCATAGCGTTTCCGTGACCGCCAAGCCGTTTGCCGGGCGATAGCAGGTCGCCGGGTCGCAGGTGTCGCCTGGTTACAGTTGCTTGTCGCGCAGGCGAAACAATGGCACGAGAAATTTGCGGGAGGCAGAAAGCAAAAAGCCCCAGCACGTGGCTGAGGCTCTTTGTCATGTATCAGTGGTGCCCAGGGACGGAATCGAACCGCCGACACGGGGATTTTCAATCCCCTGCTCTACCAACTGAGCTACCTGGGCCAACGGGGCGCTATTAGACGGATTTGCAGGATCAGTGTCAAGCGCGAGTTGGAAAAATATTTAAATATTTCGGGCGCTTAGGTTCGTGAGCGAGAAAAGCGGGGAGGGCCGGCCAGGGCGCGCGTGGGCAACGTGCGAAGGTTGACGTGGCCAGAGCCCCTCCCTTCAGCATGCTTATTCGCTGGGCGGCACGTAGCCTTCGGCTTGGGCGTATTCCTCGCCGGAGAGGAACTTGTCCATCTCGGCCTGGAGGAACTTGCGATCCTCGGCGTTCATCATGTTCAGGCGACGCTCGTTGATCAGCATGGTCTGGTGCTTCTGCCACTCGTCCCAGGCCTGCCTGGAGACGTTGTTGAAGATGTCTTCGCCTTTGGCGCCGGGGTAGGGCGCGCGATCCAGGCCGGGCAGTTCCTGTTTGTATTTGCGGCACAGCACGGTGCGGGTCATGTCGGTTCTCCAGCGGTAATGGCTTGCGCCGCGCGTTTCAGCAGCTTCTTCACCGGGGCGGCAAGGCCCAGGCGCGGCGGGGTGGCGAGGTTATACCAGAGCCAGTCGTCCTCGGCCACGCGGCTCGGCTGCTCGGTCACCCGCACCAGCCAGGGTTCGATCGCCAGCTGGAAGTGGCTGAAGGTGTGGGTCAGGCCTTCCAGTTCACGGCGTGTGCCGAGGTCGAGCTGGCGCTGCTGGCCGAGGGCGCCGAGCTGCTCGAGGTCGTCCAGTTCCGGCAGGCTCCACAGCCCGCCCCACAGCCCCGTCGACGGCCGGCGGTAGAGCAGGATGTCGCCGTCAGCGTTGACCAGCAGTGGCATCAGGGTGCGTTTCTGCGGCAGGGCCTTGCGCGGCTTGGCCACCGGGTAGCGGATTTCCAGGCCGAGCAGGTGCGCCTGGCAGCCGCTGCGCACCGGGCACAGCAGACAGGTCGGCTTGCTGCGGGTGCACAGGGTGGCGCCGAGGTCCATCATGGCCTGGGTGTAATGGTTGACGCGCTCGTGCGGGGTCAGGCGCTCGGCCACGTCCCACAGTTGCCTGGCCACCTTCGGCTCGCCGGGGTAGCCCTCTTGCGCCACGTAGCGTGCCAGTACCCGCTTGACGTTGCCGTCGAGGATCGGCGCGCGCAGGCCCATGCTCAGGCTGGCGATGGCGCCGGCGGTGGAGCGGCCGATGCCGGGCAGTTCGCTGAGGGCGTCGACACTGCGCGGAAACTCGCCGCCGTGCTCGCGCATGATGATCTGCGCGGTCTTCTGCAGGTTGCGTGCGCGGGTGTAGTAGCCCAGGCCGGTCCACAGGTGTAGCACTTCGTCTTCCGCCGCTTCGGCCAGGTCCTTCACGGTCGGCAGGGCGGCCATGAAGCGGTCGAAGTAGCCGAGCACGGTGCTGACCTGCGTCTGCTGCAGCATGATTTCCGACACCCAGACACGGTAGGGCGTGATGCCCTGCTGCCAGGGCAGGTCCTTGCGTCCGTGCTGGTCGTACCAGGCCAGCACGGCGCCGTTGAACTGCTCGGGGCTCATCGGTTGAACAGGCCCTTGAGTGCGTCTTTCAGCTCCGGGCTGACCTTGTCGCCGAGTTTCTCCTCGAGCTTCTCGGTCAGCTTGTTGCCGGCCAGGCGCGCAGCGATCTTGCCGAGGCCGTCCTGGTCGAGGCGACAGGCCTTGGCGCCAAGCTCCAGCGGACCACGGCAGCGCAGCGGCCATTCGATGCCGACATAGCGCTCGTTGACCTGGCAGGCCGGGTCGGGCATCTCGCGCTGGTCGCCTTCGATGGTGATGCCGACCTGGTAGTCGATGCCGAGCACGCGCAGGTCGAGGTCGCCCTTGCCGCTTACCGCCAGGCCCGGGATCTGCGCCTTCATGTCCGGGTTGTGCGCTACGCCGTTGCGCACGCTCAGGCTGCCCTTGAGCTCGCGGAAGGGGGTGTCCTTGCCGGTCGGCGGGTTGCTCATGGCCTTGCGGTTGAGGGTGGCGATGCCACGGCAGAGCTGCTGCTCGAGGTTGGCATCGACCAGCACGCCATCGTTGAGCACGAAGCTGGCGGTGCCGTTGAGCGCTTCGACCCAGGCCTTCTGGCTGTTGCCACGGGTGTTGAACTTGGCGTCGAGGTCGAGCAGGCCACGGATCGGCGCGGGCTGGCCGTCCTTCTTCAGGAAGGGTTCGACGGGCATGCGGCTGAGGCGTTTCTCCACGCTGAGCATGGGCTCGGCCTGGCGCACGTCGATGCGGCCATTGCCGCTGAAGCTGCCGCCCTGCAGCTTGCCGCGAACGTCCTGCAGGGTGATCAGGCCGCCGCGACCGTTGGCTTTCAGGGTCACGTCGGTGAACGGCTGCTGGTCGAAGGTCAGTTGCCCCAGGCTCAGGGCCAGCTGCAGGTCGAGCTTGCGCAGCTGATCGACCGGCAGGACCTTGTCGTCGCTCCAGGCCTGCTGGGTCGGCGCATTGGGCAGTGGTGTGCTGCCGTCCTTGCCGGCGCTGGAGATGCTGTCCTTGACCTCGGCCTGGCGCGCTGCGGCGGCCTTGTCCTTGGTCTCCGGCGGCAGGTAGTCGTCCAGGTTGAGCGTGTCGCCCTTGAGGTCGGCGCGCAGCGCCTGACGGGCGAAGTCTGCCACGCCCAGGCTGCCGGTGAAGGTGCTGCCGTCAAGCTTGAGGGTGAGGTCTTCGAGCATCATGCCGTTGCTCGAACCATTCAGGCGGCTGACCAGTTCGAACTGGTTGAGGCTGTTGGTGTCACGGGTCTTCGGCAGCTCCACGCCGATGCCATCGAGGAACTCGCGCAGGTTGAGCGGCGCGATGGACAGGCCGCCGGACAGCTTGGCGTCCTTGTCCAGCTCGCGGGCCTTGAGTTCGCCCAGGGCGCGCAGCTGGTTGGCGGAGAGCTTCAGGCTGTTCCATTCGGCGATGTTGGCCGCCAGATCGACCAGCAGCTGACCTTGTGCGGAGAAGTTCAGGGTCTTGCCCTTGAGCGGTTCGCCCGAGACTTCGCCGGCCAGCTTCAGGTCTTCGAACTGGTAGCGCTTGAGGGCACGGTCGAAGCGCAGTTGGCCTTCCACTTCGCTGCGCGCACGCAGCACCGGTTGGTTGGTGCCGAAGAAGGCGCTGAGCGTGAGCGGAATGCTCGCGCCCTCGCGGATGGCGCCGGTCTTCAGTTCGATGTTCTCCAGGGTGAACTGCTGGCCTTTCTGTGCATCGCTGTAGTCGATGCGCGAATTGCTCAGGCTCAGGCTGTCGATGTCCAGCTTCAGCGGTTGGCCGGCGGGTTTTTCCCCTGGCTGCTCGGCAGGGATGTCCTCGCTCGGGGCGGGTTCGCCAGGCGATTGCTGCGCCACGGTGGTCTCGGCGGGGCGGCCGACGCCTTCCCAGTTGCCGTGGCCCTTGTCGTCACGCTGCAGGTTGAGGTTGAGGCCGTCGATGCGGATATCGCTCATCTGCACTTCCTTGCGCAGCAGCGGCATCACGCGCACGGAGAGCCCGATCAGGCGCAGGTCGGCGAAGGGTTTGTCCGGCGTATCGGCGCTGGCCAGGGTGGCGTCGGTCAGCTCCAGGCCCAGCCAGGGGAACAGGCTCCAGCCGATGTCACCCTTGAGTTGCAGGTCGAGGTTGGCCTTGTCGTGGGCGATCTGGCGAATCTCGTCCTTGTAGTCGTTGGGGTCGAACAGGTGGGTCAGGGCAAACAGCAGCGCCACTATGATCAGTAGCAAGCCGAGAAAGAAAAGGCCCAGGATCTTGCCTAGCGCTTTCATGAGCGGGGTCCTTGGTTTCGATGGCTGGAATGGCGGGAAACAGACGGTCGCCGATTATAGCCTCATGTGCAGTCGCGAGGCGTTCGCAGTGGGCGGGTCGCGGTGCTCGGCTGGGTGTTGGATCGAAAACCCGGCAAGCGGTTCCCGGTGATCGTGCGGGCCTGGTCGTCGTCGCGTGATCGGCCTGGCGTTCGTGGCGGAAGCGGCAGGGGCATCGACGCCATCTATCGATCGATAGATGCGGCCTTTTGCTTTTTTGCTGAAATCACATGAAAAGTGCGTGAAACGCTAAAAAAACTTCAGCGGCGCGGCGATTTGTCGCGCCTGGGTGCTACTCTCTGCAAACTTTGGCTGCGGTGCATTGTCGCGCCTGCCTTGGTTCGCTTGCCAACATAAAAAGAGAAACTCCCTATGACTGACGCCTTTGCATTGGACGGTGTTGCGGCAAAGCCTGCATTTCTGTCCAAGGAACGCATCATCGCGAAAACCGGTTTCAACCGCTGGCTGGTTCCGCCTGCTGCCCTCGCCATCCACCTCTGCATCGGGATGGCCTACGGCTTCTCCGTCTTCTGGCTGCCGCTGTCCAAGGCCGTGGGCATCACCGCTGCCACGGCCTGTGCGCCCGACATGGGCTTCTTCGAGCAGGTGTTCGCCAGCAACTGCGACTGGCAGATCTCCATGCTCGGCTGGGTCTACACCCTGTTCTTCGTCTTTCTCGGTTGCTCGGCTGCCATCTGGGGTGGCTGGCTGGAGCATGCCGGCCCGCGCAAGGCTGGCGTCGTGTCCGCGCTGTGCTGGTGCGGTGGTCTGCTGATTTCCGCGCTGGGCATCTATACCCACCAGATCTGGCTGTTGTGGCTGGGCTCCGGGGTCATCGGCGGTATCGGCCTGGGGCTGGGCTACATCTCTCCGGTGTCGACCCTGATCAAGTGGTTTCCGGACAAGCGCGGCATGGCCACCGGCATGGCGATCATGGGCTTCGGCGGTGGTGCGATGGTCGGTGCGCCGCTGGCGGCGATGCTGATGAACCACTTCGCCACGCCGGACAGCGTCGGTGTCTGGCAGAGCTTCGTGGTGATGGCGGCGATCTACTTCGTCTTCATGATGGGCGGCGCCCTGGCGTACCGCGTACCGCCGACCGGCTGGAAACCGGCTGGCTGGACCGCTCCGGCGGCCAAGGCCAACAACGCCATGATCACCAAGGGTCACGTGCACGTTAATACCGCCTGGAAGACGCCGCAGTTCTGGCTGGTCTGGGCCGTTCTGTGCCTGAACGTCTCGGCGGGCATCGGCATCATCGGCATGGCTTCGCCGCTGCTGCAGGAAGTCTTCGCCGGCAGGCTGATCGGTGTCGACCTGGCCTTCAACGAACTCAGCGCTGCGCAGTTGGCGGAGATCGCCGCCATCGCCGCGGGTTTCACCGGCCTGCTCAGCCTGTTCAACATCGGTGGGCGCTTCTTCTGGGCATCCTGCTCGGACTTCATCGGCCGCAAGGGCACCTATTTCGTGTTCTTCGGCCTGGGGCTGGCGCTCTACGCCTCGGTACCGATGCTCGGCCACCTGGGCAGCCTGGCACTGTTCGTCCTGGCATTCTGCGTGATCCTGTCGATGTACGGCGGCGGCTTCGCCACCGTGCCGGCCTACCTGGCCGACCTGTTCGGTACGCAGAACGTCGGCGCCATCCATGGCCGCCTGCTGACCGCCTGGGCCGTGGCCGGCGTGCTGGGTCCGGTACTGGTCAACTACCTGCGCGAGTACCAGTTGAGCATCGGTGTGGAGAAGGCCGCGGCCTACGACATCACCCTGTACATCCTCTCCGGCCTGCTGGTGCTGGGCTTCATCTGCAACGCCCTGGTGCGTCCGGTGGCGCCGAAGTACTTCATGAACGAAGCCGAGCTGGCTGCCGAGCGTGCCCATGGCGAGAAGTCGGCACCGGCGGCGAGCGAGCTGGAGTGGGCGGCTGATCCGTCGAGCAAGCCGGTGGCGGTGTTCGCCTGGCTGGTGGTCGGTGTGCCGCTGGCCTGGGGTGTGTGGATCACCCTGCAGAAGACGGTCGTGCTGTTCCAGTAACCCGTCCTGGTAACGAAAAGCCCGCGCCGGTCTGCGACCTGCGCGGGCTTTTTCGTTTGCGGGTTGTACCCGCCCGACCATCGCCGGTAGCCGTTGCGCCCCCGGCACGCCTATAATATCGGCCTTTTTCCGTTGGTAATTCGTGGAGCTGGTGATGGCCGAACGTACGGCATTCGTCGAGCGCAACACCCTCGAGACCCAGGTCAAGGTCTCGATCAACCTGGATGGCACCGGCAAGGCGCGCTTCGACATCGGTGTGCCCTTTCTCGAGCACATGCTCGACCAGATCGCCCGTCATGGTCTGATCGACCTCGATATCGAGTGCAAGGGCGATCTGCACATCGACGATCACCACACCGTCGAGGACGTCGGCATCACCCTGGGCCAGGCCTTCACCAAGGCCATCGGCGACAAGAAGGGCATGACCCGCTATGGCCATTCCTATGTGCCGCTGGACGAGGCGCTGTCGCGCGTGGTGATCGACTTCTCCGGTCGTCCCGGCCTGCAGATGCACGTGCCGTTCACCCGCGCGGTGGTCGGCAACTTCGATGTCGACCTGTTCCAGGAGTTCTTCCAGGGCTTCGTCAACCACGCGCTGGTGTCGCTGCACATCGACAACCTGCGTGGGCACAACACCCACCACCAGATCGAGACCGTGTTCAAGGCCTTCGGCCGCGCGCTGCGCATGGCCGTCGAGCTGGACCCGCGCATGGCCGGGCAGATGCCGTCGACCAAGGGTTGCCTGTAAATGCAGACGGTAGCCGTAATCGACTATGGCATGGGCAACCTGCACTCGGTGGCCAAGGCGCTCGAACACGTCGGCGCTGGTCGCGTACTGGTGACCAGCGATGCCAAGGTGATCCGCGAGGCGGATCGCGTGGTGTTCCCCGGTGTGGGCGCGATCCGCGATTGCATGGGCGAGATCAGACGCCTGGGCTTCGATGCGCTGGTGCGTGAAGTCAGCGCCGACCGGCCGTTCCTGGGTATCTGCGTCGGCATGCAGGCGCTGCTCGAACGCAGCGAAGAGAACGACGGTGTGGATTGCATCGGCCTGTTCCCCGGTCAGGTGCGTTTCTTCGGCAAGGACCTGGCCGAGGACGGCGAGCGCCTGAAGGTGCCGCACATGGGCTGGAACGAAGTCAGCCAGGCGGTCAAGCATCCGCTGTGGCACGACATTCCCGACCAGGCGCGCTTCTACTTCGTGCACAGCTACTACATCGAGGCCGGCAAGCCGCAGCAGGTGGTCGGCCGTGGCCACTATGGCAAGGACTTCGCCGCCGCGCTGGCCGAGGGTTCGCGCTTCGCCGTGCAGTTCCACCCGGAGAAGAGCCACACCCACGGCCTGCAGTTGCTGCAGAACTTCATCGCCTGGGACGGTCGCTGGTAATGGCGCGGGCCAAGGTTCCCAGTCTGGCGCTCGAACCTGCCCAGGAGCAGGCGGCGCTGTTGCTGTTGCAGCGTTTTCTCGATGAACGTTTCGAGCTGCAGCTGGGCACCTTCGAGGTTCAGGAAGTGCTGGACCTGATCACCCGCGAGCTGGCACCGCACTACTACAACAAGGCCATTCTCGATGTGCAGGCGCACCTGAAAGACAGGTTCGAGAGCATCGAGAGCGACCTCTGGGCGCTTGAGAAGAACTGAGCGCCTTACCGAATTCAAACTTGAGCAGGTTCAACCGATGCTGATTATCCCCGCTATCGATCTGAAGGACGGCGCCTGCGTGCGCCTGCGCCAGGGCCGCATGGAAGATTCCACGGTGTTCTCCGATGACCCGGTGAGCATGGCGGCCAAGTGGGTCGAGGGCGGCTGCCGCCGTCTGCACCTGGTCGACCTGAACGGCGCCTTCGAAGGTCAGCCGGTCAATGGCGAAGTGGTCACCGCCATCGCCAAGCGCTACCCCAACCTGCCGATCCAGATCGGCGGCGGCATCCGTACCCTGGAAACCATCGAGCACTACGTGCGCGCCGGCGTCAGCTACGTGATCATCGGCACCAAGGCAGTCAAAGAGCCCGAGTTCGTCAGCGAAGCGTGCAAGGCCTTCCCGGGCAAGGTCATCGTCGGCCTGGATGCCAAGGACGGCTTCGTCGCCACCGACGGCTGGGCCGAGGTCTCCAGCGTGCAGGCCACCGACCTGGCCAGGCGCTTCGAGGCAGACGGCGTGTCCGCCATCGTTTATACCGACATCGCCAAAGACGGCATGATGCAGGGCTGCAACGTCGAAGCCACTGCCGCACTGGCTGCCGCCAGCAAGATCCCGGTGATCGCCTCCGGCGGCATCCACAACCTCGGCGATATCGAGAAGCTGCTGCTGGCGCGTTCGCCAGGCATCATCGGCGCCATCACCGGCCGTGCCATCTATGAAGGCACCCTGGACGTGGCCGAGGCGCAGCGCTTCTGCGACGGCTTCAAGGGCTGAACCGTAGGGCGGGGTGAAACCCGCCGCAACTGACGCAATCTTTATCGGTGGGTTGCACCCACCCTACGGGAGCACCGTATGGCACTGGCTAAACGCATCATCCCCTGCCTCGACGTCGATAACGGCCGCGTGGTCAAGGGCGTCAAGTTCGAGAACATCCGCGATGCCGGCGATCCGGTGGAGATCGCTCGCCGCTACGACGAGCAGGGCGCCGACGAGATCACCTTTCTCGACATCACCGCCAGCGTCGACAACCGCGATACCACGCTTCATACCGTCGAGCGCATGGCCAGCCAGGTCTTCATTCCGCTGACCGTCGGCGGTGGCGTGCGTACCGTGCAGGACATCCGCAACCTGCTCAATGCCGGTGCCGACAAGGTCTCGATCAACACCGCCGCGGTGTTCAACCCCGAGTTCGTCGGTGAGGCGGCTGCGCGCTTCGGCTCGCAGTGCATCGTCGTCGCCATCGACGCCAAGCGTGTATCGGCGCCGGGCGAGCCGGGGCGCTGGGAGATCTTCACGCATGGCGGGCGCAAGCCGACCGGCCTCGATGCCGTGGAGTGGGCGCGCAAGATGGAAGGGCTGGGCGCCGGGGAAATCCTCCTCACCAGCATGGACCAGGATGGCGTGAAGAGCGGTTACGACCTGGGCGTGACCCGTGCCATCAGCGAAGCGGTACGCGTGCCGGTGATCGCCTCCGGCGGTGTCGGCAACCTGCAGCACCTGGCCGATGGCATCCTCGAAGGCAAGGCTGATGCCGTGCTCGCCGCGAGCATCTTCCATTTCGGCGAGTACACCGTGCCGGAAGCCAAGGCCTACCTGGCCAGCCGCGGTATCGTCATACGCTGATTGCCGCCACTTCGACCTGCCCGCTGCGCAAAGCTGCGGGCGAGTCGACGGCAAAGTGCCAGCGATCCAGCTAGCATTAATCATCATCTCTAAAACCCTGACTCTCTGCCCTTGGTGGAGGGTTGCCCTTTGTCGAACATCTTCGACATGGAGTCTTCATGTTCCTTCTTCGATTCGTGACTATTTTCGTCCTGTCGTGTGGTCTCAGCATTGCGCGTGCCGAGCCGCTGGTGCTGCTCACGGAAAACATGCCGCCCTTCAACATGTCGGTCTCCGGCACCAACTACGCCCGTGACGACGGGATCACGGGTATCAGCTCCGACATCCTGCGCGCGGTATGCGAGCGTGCCGAGGTCGAGTGCCAGCAGATCCTGCGCTTCCCTTGGCAGCGCGTGTACCAGCAGACACTGGACGATGCGGGTTACGGGGTGTTTTCCACCGCGCGTACCGCCGAGCGTGAGGGGCTGTTCAAATGGGTTGGGCCCATCTCCAGGTACGACTGGGTGCTGTTCGCCAAGGGCGATAGCCCGATCCAGCTGGCCAGCATCGAAGACGCGCGGCGTTATCGGATCGGGGGCTACAAGGGCGATGCCAAGACCCAGTTCCTGCTGGACAGGGGCCTGGAGGTAACGACCGCGCTGCGTGATGCGGAAAACGTCAGGAAGCTCGACAAAGGTCAGATCGATCTGTGGATTGCTTCCAGCCAGGCCGGACCGCTTACCGCCCGCCAGGAAGGCGTCGAGAACCTCAAGGTGGTTCAGCACCTGAACTCGGTCGACCTCTACCTTGCGCTGAATCTGCAGACGTCGGACGAGCTGGTGCAGAAGTTGCAGAAGGCATTGGAGTCGCTGCGTGCGGAAGGTGCACTGAAGAGCATCGAAGCGCGCTATTGAGGCAATCGGCCAGTAATCGCTGGGCCGGGGAGGGCATGGCGGTTATCCTGATGCAGTCTGCCATATTCACAGAAAGAGAAACGCCATGCTCAAACGCCTGCTGATCGCACTGGCCGGCACCCTTGTGGTGCTGTCTGGCGCCGCGCGCGCCGAAGTGGACCCCGACTACACCGTGGTTCTGCTGACCGAGAACTTCCCGCCCTACAACATGGCCATCAATGGCAAGAACTTCGCCCAGGAAGACAATATCGACGGTATCGCCGTGGATATCATCAAGGAGATGTTCAAGCGTGCGGGCGTCAAGTACAGCCTGACGCTGCGCTTCCCCTGGGATCGGATCTACAACCTGGCGCTGGAAAAGCCGGGCTACGGTGTGTTCGTCGCCGCCCGCCTGCCCGAGCGCGAGGAGCTGTTCAAGTGGGTGGGGCCGATCGGCCCGGACGATTGGGTCCTGCTGGCCAAGGGCGACAACCCGATCAGCCTGACCAGCCTGGACCAGGCCAAGAAGTACCGCATCGGTGCGTACAAGGGCGATGCCATCTCCGAGTACCTGACCGAGAAGGGCGTCGAGCACAGCACCTCGTTGCGTGACCAGGAAAATGCTCGCAAGCTGATGGCCGGGCAGATCGACCTCTGGGCCACGGGTGATCCCGCCGGGCGCTACCTGGCCAAGCAGGAAGGTATCTCCGGCCTGAGGACTGTCCTGCGTTTCGACAGTGCCGAGCTGTATCTGGCGCTGAACAAGGATATCCCCGACGAGATCGTCAGCAAGCTGCAGGCTGCGCTGGACCAGATGCGCGCCGAAGGCTTCGTCGACGACATTCTCAACAGTTACCTGTAAGCACCGAACATGCGTCCGGCCACGAGCCGGACGCTCGCCATGGATGGCAGAGCCACTGAGTGCCAATGACCGGGCTCGGTCCCATGCAAGGATGCCGCTAGCCATAACCAAAAATCATGCGAGCGGTACGTCTTATGCTGAAAACTCTGAAGAAAAGCCTGTTTGTCGCCCTGTTTCTCGCTTGCGGTTCCGTGCACGCGGAACTCCCGCAGGATTACAAGGTGGTGCTGCTGACCGAGAATTTCCCGCCCTTCAACATGGCGGTGGACGACAAGAACTTCGCCCGTGACGACGGCATCGACGGCATCAGCGCCGATATCGTGCGCGAGATGTTCAAGCGCGCCGGCATCGAGTACACCCTGACCCTGCGTTTCCCCTGGGACCGCCTCTACCGCCTGACCCTGGACAAGCCCAACTACGGCCTGTTCTCCACCACCTACACGGCCGAGCGTCAGCCGCTGTTCAAGTGGGTCGGCCCGATCGCCAAGACCGGCTGGGTACTGCTCGCTGCGCCGGGTAACGACATCAAGGTGTCGAGCCTCAAGGATGCCGCCAAGTACCGCGTCGGCGCGTACAAGAACGATGCGGTCAGCCAGCACCTGGAGAGCCAGGGCCTGCAGCCGATCAACGCCCTGCGTGATCAGGAGAACGTGAAGAAGCTGGTGCGCGGGCAGATCGACCTGTGGGCCACCACCGATCCGGTGGGCCGCTACCTGGCCAAGCAGGAAGATGTCAGCGGCCTCAACACCGTGCTGCGCTTCAACGATGCCGAGCTGTACCTGGCCCTGAACAAGGACACGCCCGACGAGGTCATCGAACGCTTGCAGAAGGCGCTCGACGAACTGCGCAACGAAGGCTTCATCGACGATATCACCAACAGCTATCTGTAAGCCGGCCGGCTCGGGCGGTCGTTCGCACCGCCCGCCAGCTGCGCCTGGCGGCCGCTGTTTCCGGCGGCAATGAAAACGCCGCAGTTTCTCGCGAAACTGCGGCGTTCTTGCATCGCGACCCGCTTCAGTCGCCGCGGGTGACGCTCAGCCCCTTGAGCAGGTTGAGTGCCTGGCTCAGCTGGTAGTCCTGGTCCTGCGGGCGGTCCGTGCGCGCGGCCTGTGCGCCCCGGCTCGGGCGGTCCGCGCCGCCATTGCCGTTGCCCAGGTGGCCTTGCAGGTCGGCTTCCTTGACGCCCTCGTTGTCCTGCTCGCGGGTGAGCTTGGCGCGTGCCACCTCGATGTCCGGGATGATGCCCTGAGCCTGGATCGAGCGGCCGTTCGGGGTGAAGTACAACGCGGTGGTGAGCTTCAGTGCGCGATCGTTGTTCAGCGGCAGCACCGTCTGTACCGAGCCCTTGCCGAAGCTGTCGGTGCCCATCAGCACGGCGCGCTTGTGGTCCTGCAGGGCGCCGGCGACGATTTCCGATGCCGAGGCGCTGCCGCCGTTGATCAGCACCACCAGCGGCACGCCTTCGCTGGCATCGGCCGGGTCGGCATTGAAGCGCAGTTCGGAGTTGGCCAGGCGGCCCTCGGTGTAGACGATCAGCCCGCTCTTGAGGAAGTGGTCGGCCACTTCCACGGCCGCCTGCAGCACGCCGCCGGGGTTGTTGCGCAGGTCCATGACCAGGCCGCGCAGCTTCTTGTTGCCGTTTTCCTTGCGCAGCTTGTTCAGGGCCTTGCCGACTTCCTCGCCGGTGTTGACCTGGAACTGCGAGATGCGCAGGTAGCCGTAGCCGTCCTCGAGCATCTGGCTCTTCACGCTGCGTACCTTGATCACGGCGCGGGTCAGGGTCAGCTCGAACGGCCGGCCGCCGTCGCGTACCAGGGTCAGCTCGATCTTGCTGCCGGCCTTGCCGCGCATCTTCTCTACCGCTTCCATCATCGACAGGCCCTTGGTCGGCTGGCCGTCGATCTTGACGATCAGGTCGCCGGCTTCGATGCCGGCCTTGGACGCCGGGGTGTCGTCGATGGGCGAGACCACCTTGACGAAGCCGTCCTCCATGCCGACCTCGATGCCCAGGCCGCCGAATTCGCCGCTGGTGCTTTCCTGCAGCTCAGCGAATGCCTCGGGCTCGAGGTAGGCCGAGTGCGGGTCGAGGTTGCTGAGCATGCCCTTGATGGCGTTCTCCAGCAGCGTCTTGTCGCTGACCGGCTCGACGTAGGCGGCCTTGATGCGGTCCATCACCTCGGCGAAGGTGCGCAGCTCATCCAGGGGCAGGGGCGCCTTGCTGCTCGCCGCCGCTGCCGGCGCGGGGGCAGGCTCGGCAGCCTGCAGGGCTGGAGCGCCGAGCAGCAGCCCAAGGGCCAGGGCCAGGCAGGTGGGGCGAAAGCGATGAGACATTAAGACAACTCCTAAATGGATGAAGCGCTTATCCCTGCGCGCGGCACCACTGTGCCGGATCACTCGGGCGACCGTTCTGGCGAATGGCGAAGTACAGCGCCGATGTTTCCTGGCCACCGCTCTTGCCAACGGTGGCGATGGGGTCGCCGGCCTTGACCACGTCCCCTGCATTCCTGAGCAGGCTCTGATTATGGCCGTACAGGCTTAGATAACCATTGCCGTGATCGAGAATGACCAACAGGCCGGCGCCACGCAACCAGTCGGCGAACACCACGCGGCCACCATGCACGGCACGCACCTGGCTGCCGGCGGGTGCGCCGATCAGCACGCCGTCCCACTTAGTACGAGCGTCGCCGCCGCGTGGGGTTCCGTAGCGTGCTACCAAACGGCCATCGACGGGCCATGGCAGTTTGCCGCGAGCGCTGGAAAAGGGGCCGCCGTAGGTGGCGCCGGACGTGACCACGGGGCCGCTGGCGGAGCTGTTCGGCCGGGCCTGCTGAGCGACCAGGGCGCGCTTGCGTGCCTCTTCCGCTTCGCGGGCCTGGCGCGCCAGGGTTTCCTCAATGGTCTTGAGCACGCGGCCAAGCTCCGCCTGCTCCTGCTGGCGGGCCTTGAGCCGCTGGTCGCGGTTGGCGAACTCGCTGTTGAGCTTGGCCAGCGCCTGCTGGCGCTGCTTGCGCACGTCGGCGAGCTTGGCGTGGCGCTCATCCAGGCCGGCTTTCTGCGTCTGCAGCTGAGCCTGGTGGCTGGCGATTTCCTGTTCGACGTTGGCCAGCTGGCGCAGGGTCTCGTTGAATGCCGAGAGCTGTTCGAGGCGGGCGTGGCTGAGGTAGTCGTAGTAGGTCAGGGTGCGCGAGAACTTTTCCGGGTTCTGCTGGTTGAGCAGCAGCTTGACGTACTCCTGGCGCCCGCTCTGGTAGGCGGCCCGCGCCTGGATGGCGATCAGTCGCTGCTGTTCAGTGCGCGCGCTCTGGAGTTTTTTTTTCTCCTGATCCAGGCGCTGGATTTCCTGCTCGCTGTCCTTGAGCTCGTGCTGCAGGTCCTTGACCTGGTTTTCCAGATCGCCCATCTCCGTCTCGGTCTTCTTCAGCTGCTGCTGGACGCCGGATTTCTCCTGCTGCAGTTTTTCCAGCATCTTCTTCAGTTCGGCGACATCCTGGCGAGCGGCTTCCAGCTGGCGCTGGGTATCGGCGCGCTGATCGGCGAAGGCGGGTGCGATCAGGCTGCTGAGCAGGATCAGGGCAAGAATGCGAAGCATGGGCGGGGCGGCACCGGAAGGTGGATTGAGGCTGAGGCCTAGTATGCCCGCGCCGCCGGGCAAAAAAAACGCCCCAGGCCTCATGGCGCGGGGCGTTTCTTGTTTTCTGTCGATCAGCGCCGCTTCACGCAGTCTGCGCCTGGCCGACGAGCGTGACGTGCAGCGGCCCGCGACCTGCGTGCTAGTCGAGTTCGACGATGCTCTTGCCGGTCATCTCCGCCGGCTGCTCGAGGCCCATCAGCTTCAGCAGGGTGGGCGCCACGTCAGCCAGTACGCCGCCTTCGCGGATGCGTGCCGGGCGCTTGCCGACGTAGATGAACGGCACGGGCTCGCAGGTGTGGGCCGTGTGCGCCTGGCCGGTGCACTCGTCTTCCATCTGCTCGACGTTGCCGTGGTCAGCGGTGATCAGCGCTTCGCCGCCGACCTTCTCCAGCGCCTCGGCAATGCGGCCGACGCAGCTGTCCAGGGTCTCCACGGCCTTGACCGCAGCCTCGAACACGCCGGTATGGCCGACCATGTCGCCGTTGGCGTAGTTGACGATGATCACGTCGAAGCGCTGGTTCTCGATGGCGTCGACGATCCTGTCGGTCACTTCCGGCGCGCTCATTTCCGGCTTGAGGTCGTAGGTGGCGACGTCAGGGGAGGGGATGAGGATGCGCTCTTCGCCCTCGAACGGCTCTTCACGGCCGCCGGAGAAGAAGAAGGTGACGTGGGCGTATTTCTCGGTTTCGGCGATGCGCAGCTGGGTCTTGCCGTTCTTCGCCAGGTACTCGCCGAGCACGTTGGTCAGTGCTTCCGGCGCGAATGCCGCAGGCGCCGGGATGCTCGCCGCGTACTGGGTAAGCATGACGAAACCGACCTGTGGCGCGCGCTTGCGCTCGAATTCCTTGAAACCGGGCTCGACGAAGGCGCGGGTCAGCTCGCGTGCGCGGTCGGCGCGGAAGTTCATGAACACCACGGCGTCGCCGTCTTCGACCTGTACCGCGTCGCCGATGGTGGTGGCCTTGACGAACTCATCGCTCTCGCCCCGTGCATAGGCGGCCTGCAGGCCTGCCACGGCATCGGCGGCGTTGAACTGGCCGGCACCGTCGACGATCAGGTTGTAGGCCTGCTCCACGCGGTCCCAGCGGTTGTCGCGGTCCATGGCGAAGTAGCGGCCCGTGAGGCTGGCGATGCGGCCCTTGCCGAGGCGGGCGAAGGCGGCGTCGAGCAGCTCGATGGACGGTTGCGCGCTCTTCGGCGGGGTGTCGCGACCGTCGAGGAAGGCGTGCAGGTAGATCTTCTCGGCGCCACGCTTGGCGGCCAGTTCGGCCATGGCGACGATGTGATCCTGATGGCTGTGCACGCCACCATCGGAGAGCAGGCCGAGGATGTGCACGGCTTTGCCGGCGGCCACGGCCTTGTCCACGGCCTGGTTGATCGTGGCGTTGTCGAAGAACTCGCCGTCACGGATGGCCTTGGTCACGCGGGTGAAGTCCTGATACACCACGCGCCCGGCGCCGAGGTTCATGTGGCCGACCTCGGAGTTGCCCATCTGCCCATCCGGCAGACCGACGTCCATGCCGCTGCCCGAGATCAGGCCGTGCGGGAAGGTGGCACGCAGGCGATCGTAGACCGGCGTGTTGGCGGCGTGGATGGCGTTGTACTCGGGGTTGTCGCTGTGACCGAAGCCGTCGAGGATGATCAGAACCAAGGGTTTGGGCGTGGCGCTCATTAAGCTGGCTCGCTCTGGGTCGATGGACGGGAAACAAAGCCGGGCATTCTACGGCCAAGCGCCTGGCGCGTCACTGCCGGACGGGGTTTGGCCGACCTGTGGGGCTGTGTATACTGGCCGGCATTTTACCGTCCTGGGCCCTACAGATGTTCGCCAACCTGATTGAATTCATCATTAACCACTATGTACTGAGTGGATTGTTCGCCGTTCTGCTGGTGCTGCTGATCGTCACCGAGATGCGCAAGGGCGGCCAGAGCCTGTCGAGCCGCGAGCTGACCGCGCTGGTCAACTCCGACAAGGGCGTGGTGCTCGATGTGCGGGCCCAGAAGGAATTCTCTGCCGGGCATATCGTTGACGCGCTGCACATCCCCTACGACAAGGTGACTGCACGCGTCGCCGAGCTGGAAAAACACAAGGCCAAGACCATCGTCGTCGTCGACGCCGCTGGCCAGCACGCCGGCACCATTGCCCGCGAGCTGCAGAAGGCCGGCTACACCGCTGCCAAGCTGTCCGGCGGCATCGCGACCTGGCGCGCCGACAACCTGCCGCTGGTGAAGTGACATGAGCACGGTGGTCATCTACTCCAGCGACTGGTGCCCCTACTGCATGCGGGCCAAGCAACTGCTGGCCAGCAAAGGGGTGGATTTCGACGAGATTCGTGTCGACGGCCAGCCGGCCGTGCGCGCGGAGATGACCCGCAAGGCCGGACGCACCTCGGTGCCGCAAATCTGGATCGGCAGCACCCATGTCGGTGGCTGTGACGATCTCTATGCCCTGGAGCGCGCCGGCAAGCTCGACGCCCTGCTGCAGAGCCCCGCTTGAAACCGCAACGTTAAGGAAGGCAAACGCCATGACCGAGCAAGCCAACAGCGGCGCCGCCGCTGCCGAGTCGCAAAACCCGCAATTCTCTCTGCAGCGTATCTACGTCAAGGATCTGTCCTTCGAAGCGCCGAAGAGCCCGGAAATCTTCCGCCAGGAGTGGACGCCGAGCGTCGGCCTGGACCTGAACACGCGCCAGAAGGCCCTGGAAGGTGACTTCCACGAAGTGGTGCTGACCCTGTCGGTGACCGTCAAGAACGGTGAAGAAGTGGCCTTCATCGCCGAAGTGCAGCAGGCCGGTATCTTCCTGATCAAGGGCCTGGACGCCGCGTCCATGAGCCACACCCTCGGCGCCTTCTGCCCGAACATCCTGTTCCCTTACGCTCGTGAAGCGCTGGACAGCCTGGTGACTCGTGGTTCGTTCCCGGCACTGATGCTCTCTCCGGTCAACTTCGATGCCCTGTACGCCCAGGAACTGCAGCGCATGCAGCAGGAAGGCCAGGCCGAGACCACTGCCCACTGAGGCGAGCGGCTCGGATGAAAAAAGCGCCCTCAGGGGCGCTTTTTCTTTATCCGCTTCATTCGCTGTCGGCGAAGCCGTTCTGGCGCCAGGCCTCGTAGACGGTCACCGCCACGGTGTTGGACAGGTTCAGGCTGCGGCAGCCGGCGCGCATCGGCAGGCGCACGCGTCGCTCCACCGGCAGAGCGTTACGCACCTCTTCCGGCAGGCCCCGGCTTTCCGGGCCGAACAGGAAGGCGTCGCCGGGCTGGTAGGCGACCTCGTGGAACGGCTGCGAGCCCTTGGTGGTGAAGGCGAACACGCGCGGCTGGCCGATGCTGTCCAGGCAGCTCTGCAGATCGGCGTGGCGTTCGAGCGTGGCGTATTCGTGGTAATCCAGCCCGGCGCGGCGCAGGCGCTTGTCGTCCAGCTCGAAACCCAGTGGTTCGATCAGGTGCAACCGACAGCCGCTGTTGGCGCACAGCCTGATAATGTTGCCGGTATTGGGCGGGATTTCCGGTTGAAAGAGGATGACGTGGAACATGCAGCACTCCGAGCACTGGGATGAGCGCCATTCTACGCCGCCTGAGGATCCACGGCCGCGTTTGCGCTGGCGTTTCATGGCATCGGTGATGCTCATCGCCTTTCTCGTCGGCAGCATGATCGGCCGCGCGTTCGACCCGCCCCGCTTGCGTATCGAGCAGGTCGAGCCCTGGGAGCAGGGGGTGCAGCTCTGGTTCAACCGCGAGCCGCAGGCGCTGGCCGAGCACGCCGACGGTGCGCTGAGGTATCGCTTCGAGGATGCCTACGGACGTGTCCGCGAGGGACGCCTGAGCTTGCCGCTGGGCTTGGTGAACTGGCGCGTGGAGCGCGACGGGCGGGACCTGCTGCTGGTACTGGTGTCGCCCCGTCCGCTGGACGGGGAGTGGCGCGGTGCGCAGGAGGATGGACGCTGGCGCGTGCAGCTGGCGCTGCGTCCCAGATAAAGAAGGGGATTCCCCGGCCTGCCTGTACCAAGGTCCCCGAAACGGGTGACGCCGTGCCCATGGATGAGCGGCGGCGTACTGCCATGACGCGGCGTTCGCGTCGAATAAAGAGGGGATTCCCCGGCCTGCCTGTACCAAGGTCCCCGAAACGGGTGACGCCGTGCCCGTGGATCAGCGGCGGCGTACTGCGGTGACGCGGCGTCCGCGTCGAATAAAGAAGGGGATTCCCCGGCCTGCCTGTACCAAGGCCCCCAAAACCTGGATTGCCTTAGCCTATGCAGGGCGTGTGCCAGTTTTCTTACATGGGCGTGAAGCCCTTGTTTCCTGGGGTTTGCGGCGCAGTGGGGAGCGCAGAAGGGCGGTCTTTGCGGGTGCTGTGCACCAGCGTGCAGCGTGATGCACCGGTGGCGCACCACGCTGTGAGTTGGGCAGGCAGGCCCGGCTGCGCGGGGGAGGCTGGTCGTTGCGACGCAGCAGGCGCAGGCCGGGAGGTGCTCAGCGGGGCAGCAGCCTGAGCGTGCCCTGGCTGTTGGCCGTCACGTCCGCTTCGCTCAGGTGCTGCGGCCGGTAGACGCCCAGTACGTGGCCGGCGGCCTGGTCGGCGTAGTGCGGGTCGAACGGCACGCCGCTCTGGCCCACGGGGTTGCTGCCGAGTGCCGTGTTGGCATCGGCCAGGTCGACCAGGCGGCGGGTCGAGGGCCCGTAGACCACCTGCCAGGGGGCCGGACCGATCTTGTGCGAGAGGTTGTTCGGCACCTCGTGGCTGCCCGGAGCCGCGTACGGGCCGGCATTCAGCAGCCAGGCCAGTGGCTGCTGCTGGCCCAGCGGGTGCGTGTGGGTCAGGGTATGGGCGCGTCCCCATTGCCAGGCGGCAGGATCATCACCGAACTGCTCGCGCAGGTGTGCCAGGCTGGCGCGCCAGGCGTCGGCGACGATCTGCGCACGGGTTTCCTCGCCGCTGCCACCCTGGCGATGCCACCAGGGCGACGTCGCATCGGCGGTCAGGCGCGGCAGGGCGACGTCGAGCACGCGGCTTTGCAGCAGGCTGTCGAAGAAGGCGTCGCCCAGCTCATCGGCCATGGCTTCGTGAGCCAGCTGATAGAGCAGCTGGTTGAACAGGGTGGCGCTCACCGAGTCCAGCGGATGCTCGCCGTTCCAGTCGGTGAGGGCCTGCACCATGGCCTGCTCCTGCTCGCCCTGGGCGGCGGCGCGCAGCTCGTCGAGGATCGGCGTCAGCACGCGCATGGGGTAATCGGTACCGGTATCGAGCTGCAGGGCCTGGCTGTTGTGCAGGTCCCACTTCACCGAGGCGTCGCTCAGGCGCTGATTGAGGCGCTGGCCACGGTCGGGCAGGTTGTAGTAACCGGGAATCTCGATGCCGCTGGCCGGCACCGGCTGGTAGTTGGCCGAGACGATGTAGCCGCGTGCCGGGTTCTCTTCTTGCGGGTTGGCGCTGAAGGGGTGGTAGCCGAGCTTGTCCGCCTCGGCGCTGGCACCGTCGAGAATGAAGGTCGGGTTGACCCCGGCCGGGCGCAGCGGCAGCTTGGCGGCCGCCCACCAGCCGATGTCACCGGCGGCATTGGCCCAGACCACGTTGAGGCCGGGCGCTTCGATCTTCTCGGCGGCGGTGCGGGCCTTGTCCAGGGTATTGGCACGGTTCAACTGGTAGAAGGCGTCGAGGATCGGGTTGTCGGTCTCCAGAAAGGCCCACCACATGGCGATTGGCGTGCTGCCGCTGGTCTGGCCCAGGGCATCGTTGATGATCGGTCCGTGCGGCGAGCGGCGCAGGGTGAGCTGCACGGGCGCAGCATTCTTGACCTGGATGGTCTCCGTGCGCTGCTCCAGGTCGACCCAGCGGCCCTGGTACCAGACCTGGTTGGGGTTGTCCGGGTTGACGCGCTCGGCGATCAGGTCGAGGTCGTCGTTCTGGAACATGGTCAGGCTCCAGGCGAAGTCCCGGTTGTGGCCGAGCATGGCACTGGGGATCAGCGCGTGGTGGTAACCGTAGAGTTCGTAGCCGGGCGCCTGCAGATGCGCCTCGTACCACACCGCCGGCAGCGAGAAGCGAATGTGCGGATCGCCGGCCAGCAGGGGTTTGCCGCTGGCGGTGCGGCTGCCGGACACGGCCCAGGCGTTGCTGCCTTCGAACTGCGGCAGGCCGCTGTCGGCCAGGGCCGTGTCGCTGAGCTGGGCGAGAGCGGAGAGGTCCTTCCAGTCGCCGGCGCTCAGGGCGTTGCCGACTACACCGTCCGGGTGCCAGTCGAGATCGAAGACCTTGAGGTAATCCGCGCCCAGGCTGTCGCGCACGTGGCTCATCAGGGGCTCGGTACGCAGCGCAGCGGCGAAGCTGTAGGCCATGTAGCCGGCGACGCTCAGGGTGTCGGCGACGGTGAAGGGGCGCGGCTCGATGCCCAGCAGGTCGAATTCCACCGGCAGCGGGCGGCTGGCCTGGTACTGGTTGATGCCATCGAGGTAGTTCTGCAGGGCCTGCACGGACGGGCTGTCGGCGTCCAGGCGGGTAGCATAGGTATCGGCGTGGCGACCGAGCTCCAGGGTGCGGAACAGGCGATCGGTAGGCACAAGCTTCTCACCCAGCACTTCGGCCAGTTCGCCACGTGCCAGACGCCGCAGCAGCTCCATCTGGAACAGGCGGTCCTGGGCGTGCACGTAGCCCAGGGCGCGATACAGGTCGGCCTCGTTCTCGGCACGGATGTGCGGGACACCCAGTTCGTCGTAGTTGACCGTGACCGGGGCGTGCAGCTCGCTGAGCACCAGCTCGCCATCGCGCTGCGGTTGCTTGTCGTGCAGGTACCAGGTCAGGCCGCCCGCTGCGGTGGCAACGAGCAGGGCAAGGGCGGTCAGGGAGCGTTTCATCGAGCGGTCCTTGTTGTTATGGGAGATGCGTCGGGCTGCATTCTGCGCAGAAGCCGTGGCGACAGCATTGACCAGATGCTGCAGTGGTGAAAGTCTATGGTCAATTCATGCCGAGGAGCCAGCATGGCCACCCACGAGTTCGTCGCCCTGACCCATTCGTCGACGTTGCGCCGCCTGCTCTACGAGGCCCTGACGGCACTCGGGCTCGACCCGACCCACACCTATCGGCAGGCATATGCCGGTGTGGCCCTGGCCGCGCCGCTGCTGGAAGCGCGTGAGGACCACGACAACGCACCGCGCTTCTGGCAGGCGCTGGAGGGTATCACCGGCGATGCCGACATCGGCCTGCACCTGGGGGAAATGATGCAGCCACGGCCGATGGACGTGGTCGGCTACCTGCTCCTGGCCGCCCGTGATCTGCGCCAGGGGCTGCAGGCCTTCGTGCGTTTCCAGCACATCCTCTCCGGTGGTTTCGCCGCGCGGCTGGAGGAGGAGGGCGAGCAGGTGCGCCTGGTGATCGACCTCAACTACCGCGAGGTCGGCTCGTTGCGTCAGCAGATGGAATGTCTGGCGGTGCTGCTGATGAAGATGCTCGCCGCTGCCAGCGGTGAACTGCCGCTGCTCGGCGTCGACTTTCGTCACCGCGCGCCACGCAGGCTGGGCGAGCATCGGCGCCTGCTCGGCGTCGAACCGCACTTCGCGCAGGCGCACGATGCGCTGATTCTGCCCCGTGCGCTGCTGGCGCGACCGTCGCGCAGCGCCAGCCCACGCTTGTTCGAGGTGCTCAGCGAGGAAGCCGAGAAGCAGCTGGCCGGGTTGGTGGAGAACCAGCTGTTGGCACGGGTGCGCTACTGGCTGGAGCTCAATATCGGCGCCACGACCTGCACGCTGCAGGCGTGCGCGCAGGCCCTGGGCAGCAACCGCAGTGCCTTGCAGCGAGCGCTGAGCGAGCAGGGCAGCAGCTTTCGGCTATTGCATGATGAAGTGCGGCGGTTGTGTGCGTTGCGCCTGCTGGATCAGGGCTTGAGCGTGCGAGAGGTCGCACGGGCCTGCGGCTTCGCCGAACTGTCACCGTTCTACCGGGCCTTCCGCCGCTGGCAGGGTGGCACGCCACGCGGTCGAGGCGGATGACGGGCGCTTGAGGCGCTGATGCAAGCTGGCTTGGCGGTCGACGTTCTGGTGGCGGCGTAACCCACCCTGCGGGTCAGTCGTTGCTTGTTTCGGCCCATTCGCAGAAGCACCCGACCGCCAGGGTGTTGCTGGCGTCGACCTTGCGCCCGGCCTCCAGGGCTTCGAGTATGGGCTCGATGAAGCTGTTGCTGGAGTTGCACACCAGCCCTTCGCTGTAGGGGCCGAAGTAGGCCAGCTGGCCCTCGCGATCCCAGATCGCCACCGCTGGGCTGGCGGGCAGCTCGGCGCTGCCTGGCATCTCGTCGATCGGTTGCAGCGCCGCCAGTTCGGCAGGCAGGCGACCCTGGCTGCCGGGCTTCTGTACCACGTGGAACTGTACGCCTCTGGGGGCGTAGTGCTCGATCAGCTCGGCCAGGTGCTGCTGGTTGCCGACGTTGCAGGGGCAGGCCGGGTCCCAGAAGTGCACCAGGCGAATCTCGCCAGGGCCGGACAGCGCTGCGGGCAGTTGCAGTGTGGCGCCGGAGAACACCGCCGCGCGCTCGTCGAAGGTGCGCAGGTAGCGGGTCTCGAACCAGCGATAGGCCAGCAGCAGGCCGACCAGGCAGGCCAGGACGAACAGGGCGACGAGCAGGTTCTTGCGTGACGGGCGAGGCATGGTGCGGATCGCGACGAAAAAAGGGGCGTGTAGCTTGCCACGATGCGCCGGGCAGCTGAATATCGCAGCATTCGAGGAGATGTCGACGGGATCGCCCCTGGCAACCTGCAACTTACGGAAAGCCTCATGTCTGAGCCGTTTCAACCCGAACAACTGCGCCCCCTGCTGCGACCCTTGGCCGCAGCGCGCCTGGACCTGCCGGCGCTGCAGGCCTACCGCAGCTTCTATGGCCTGGATCTGGGCGGTCGCTACGCCGGGCTGGACAGCCGGCTCGGCAGCTTCAATGCCGCCGGCTATCAGATTGCCGTGCAACTCTGGGCGCCGGTCGAGCCCCGCGCGACCGTGCTGCTGTTGCATGGCTACTACGACCACATGGGGCTCTATCGCCATGTGATCGATTGGGCGCTGGCCATGAATTTCGCCGTGCTGGCCTGCGACCTGCCCGGTCATGGCCTGTCCAGCGGGGCGCGGGCCAGCATCGGCGACTTCGCCGAGTATCAGCAGGTGCTCGCCGGTCTGTTCGGGCAGGCCGCTGAACTGGACCTGCCGCAGCCCTGGCACCTGTGTGGGCAGAGCACGGGTGGGGCGATTGCGCTGGACTACCTGTTGGCCGACGGCAAACGGCCGGAACTGGGCCAGAGCATTCTGCTCGCGCCGCTGGTGCGGCCGCGTGCCTGGGGCTGGTCGAAGCTCAGCTACCGTCTGCTCAGCCCATTCGTGCGCGAGATCCCGCGGCGCTTCAGCGACAACTCCAGCGACGCGACCTTCATCGACTTCGTGCACAACCTCGACCCCTTGCAGCCGCGCAGCCTGCCGACCTCCTGGGTCGGCGCGCTCACCCAGTGGGTGCCGCGCATCGAGGCGGCCGGGCGCAGCCAGCACAGCCCGCTGATCGTGCAGGGCGAGCAGGACATGACGGTGGACTGGCACTACAACCTCGGGATTCTGCAGGACAAGTTCCAGCAGCCGAGCATCCTGCGCCTGCCCGAAGCGCGTCATCACCTGGCCAACGAGAGCGAGGCGTTGCGGAAACGCTACTTCGATTTTCTCCGCGAGCGCCTGGCCTAGATGCCCTGTGGCGCCGGCTCCAGGTCGGCGCTGCTCATGCCCACGGCAAGGCCGGCGCGCAGGGCCTTGAGGGCGGCCTGGTAGTAGGCCTTGCCCGCTGCCGACTGGGCGAACTCGACGAACTGCTCCAGTTCGGGATCGCTCAGGTCGCGATAGACGTGCAGCAGGGTGTTGTCCAGGTCCTGCTCGATCTGCCCCATCAGCCGTTCCCGCTGGCCGTTGAGCAGGCCTTGCGCCTGACCGCCGCCGAGCAGGCCGGGGATCATCTGACTGAGACTGTCGGCCGCCACGCCGGCGAGCGCCAGGCTGACCTCGGCTCCGGCTTCCTTGGCCGGCAGTGCCTGGGCCAGGTGGCGGATCAGCAGGCGGCGGGTGGCGTCGGCCTCGGTGCGTGGCAGACCGTTGGCGTACTTGGCCAGTTGATCGCTGCGCGTGGCCAGTTGTTCGGCGGCGACGATCTTGCGCCCCAGTTCGCCCTGGAAGAAGGTCAGCGCCGGTTGCGGGTCGGCCAGCTCCATGCGCAGGGCATGCTGGGCGCGCTGATCGATGGCGGTGGCGGCGAAGCGGCGGTTGCTGTTGTCCACCAGCGCCTGATAGACCGCTGGCGGCAGGGTGCTGCGGTAGCGTTGCTGGGCGGCATCGAGGGCCTGGTTGAAGTGTTCACGCTGTTGCGGCCAGCCGGCGGCCTGGTACAGGCGCAGATGTTCATCGGCCAGAGCCGGCAGAGCCAGGCCGATCAGCAACAGGGCAAACAAAACGCGCATCGAGAAACTCCTTGGCAAACTATCCTGGCCGGCTGCATGGCCCTGCGGCCGGCTATTTTCGGTGGCTGGCGGGGGCTTGTCGAGCTATGTCTGGCGGGCCATCCGGCGCTGTACAATCGCCGCCATGAACGACATCGACCTGCAAGACCGCTTTGCCAACCTCATCGACGACCTCGCCAGCCAGGGCTGGTCGTTGCGGGAGCTTTTCGCCCCTGAGGTTCTGACCCGCGAACTGGCCGCAGAGTGCCGTAAGCGTGAGCGCCGTGGTGAGCTGAGTGCTGCCAGCGTCGGTCGTGGTGACGCCCAGCAGGTGCAGGAAGGCATCCGCGGGGATCGTATCCAGTGGCTGGAGCCGGGGCAGAGCGCCGCGTGCGACCAGTATCTGCAACTGATGGACGAGCTGCGCCTGACCCTCAACCGGGAGTTGTTCCTCGGGCTCGAGGACTTCGAGTGCCACTTCGCCTGTTATGAGCCGGGGGCTTTCTACCTGCGCCATCTCGACCGCTTCCGTGACGACGATCGGCGCACGGTGTCGGCGGCGTTCTACCTCAATGACGACTGGCAGGTCGAGCAGGGTGGCGCGCTGCGCCTGTACCTGCATGACGGCCGTGAGCATGACGTCATGCCGCAGGCCGGCACCCTGGCGCTGTTCCTGTCCGGTGACATGCCCCATGAGGTGCTGCCGGCCAGCCGTGAACGCCTGTCGCTGACCGGCTGGTTCAGGCGCCGCAGCACGGACGTGCTCTGAGTCGACGGGCCGCCAGGCGATTCCCCTGGCGGGGCGCAGCGGCTTGCCGGGGCGTTCAGTGCCCCCAGACCTTGATGGTGCCGTTGATGTCGCGCAGGTCGCGCACGGCGACGTTGCCGATGCTGTTGTCGCCGATGTACAGGTCGCTGGCCACGCGGGCGCGGATCACCAGCTTGCCCAGCGGGCCGAGTTGCTGGTTGATCGCGGTCAGGTTGGGCAGCTTCAGCTGCAACTGGCTCTGGCCGCCGCTGCCCTTGACCACATCCACTTCCAGGGTCGGCACCTCGATGCCCAGGGCCGGAATGCTGGCGCCAAGCTGGGCTGGGCCGAGGATGTAGCCGTCGCAATCGACAGGGGTGAGGCAGCCGTTGTCGATCTTCACGTTGCGCAGCGACAGGCTGCCGCCGTCGTCCTGCCAGCGTACTTCGTCGATGCGCGCCATCAGGTCGAGGCGGATGGTGATGCCGGCCTGGCCGCTGATCTGGCTCAGGCTCTCGTCCTCCAGTGCGCGCAGGTCGGCCTGGGCGAAAGGGGCAAACAATACCGCGTGACACAGCAGCGGCAGGACAAGCGTACGAAGTGCGATGGACATGAACGGGAACCTCCCTGGTTGGCCGCGCAAGTCTGGTGTGGCGCCGCCTGCCGCGCCATGGGCGAACGCCGTTTCCCGCCGAAGGATAGGTCCGTGCGTCGCGTGAACAGCGGCGTACAGGCCCTTTGCCGAACCCCTCGGCCTGGGCTGACAAGGGTGTTACCGCTGGTTACTCTGGTGGCAGCAAAGGAGAGAGTCGATGCAGAAGATCCTGGTCAGTCGCTGCCTGCTTGGGCATCGCGTGCGCTATGACGGAGGTGCCCATGGCCCCTTCGATCAGTTGCAGCGATGGCTGGACGAGGGGCGGGTCGTGGCGTTGTGTCCGGAGGTGGCGGGTGGTCTGCCGACCCCGCGCGCACCGGCGGAAATCCGTGGCGGTCGTGGCGGTGCGGTGCTGGACGGTAAGCTGGCGGTGCTGACCGTCGAGGGCGAGGATGTCACCGCCGCGTTCGTCGACGGGGCCGAGCAGGCGCTGGCGCTGGTGCGTGAGCATGGCATCCGCCTGGCCCTGCTCAAGGCGCGGAGCCCGTCGTGCGGCAACCTGGAGAACTATGACGGCAGCTTCAGCGGCGTGCGGGTGGCGGGGGAAGGCGTCACGGCGGCCTTGCTGAAACGCGCCGGGGTGAAGGTATTCAATGAAACGCAGCTGGACGAGGCGAGGGCCGAGCTGGTGCAGCTGGAGGCGTCCCGCTAGCCCGGGCCGGCGTGGCGTGCGCGCAATGAAAAAGGGAGGCCGAGGCCTCCCTTCTTGCTGGCAGTAGCGTGCTTAGAACAGTACGCGGCTGCGGATGGTGCCGTTGACGTGCTGCAGTTTTTCCAGCGCCAGGTCGGAGTACTCGGCGTCGACGTCGATCACCACGTAGCCGACTTTCTCGTTGGTCTGCAGGAACTGGCCGGAGATGTTGATGCCGTTGTCGGCGAACACCTTGTTGATTTCGCTCATCACGCCCGGGACGTTCTCGTGGATGTGCAGCAGGCGGTGCTTGCCCGGGTGTGCCGGCAGGGCCACTTCAGGGAAGTTGACCGAGGATACCGAGGTGCCGTTGTCGCTGTACTTGACCAGCTTCTCGGCGACTTCCAGGCCGATGTTGGCCTGCGCCTCGGCGGTGGAACCACCGATGTGCGGGGTCAGGATCACGCGGTCCAGGCCACGCAGCGGGCTGGCGAACTCCTCGTCGTTGGATTTGGGCTCGACCGGGAACACGTCGATGGCGGCGCCGATCAGGTGCTCGTCCTTGATGGCATTGGCCAGATGGTCCAGCTCGACCACGGTGCCGCGTGCAGCGTTGATCAGGATGCCGCCCTTCTTCATGGCGCGGATTTCCTTCTCGCCGATCATCCACTGGGTGGAGGGCAGTTCCGGCACGTGCAGCGAGACGATGTCGCACAGGCCCAGCAGCTCGTACAGATCGCCGATCTGCGTGGCGTTGCCCAGCGGCAGCTTGGTCACGGTGTCGTAGAAGAACACCTGCATGCCCAGTGCCTCGGCGAGGACCGAGAGCTGGGTGCCGATGGAGCCGTAGCCGACGATACCCAGCTTCTTGCCGCGGATTTCGAAGGAGTTGGCCGCCGACTTGATCCAGCCACCGCGATGGCAGGAGGCATTCTTCTCGGGGATGCCGCGCAGCAGCAGGATGGCCTCGGCCAGCACCAGTTCGGCGACCGAGCGGGTGTTGGAATAGGGGGCGTTGAACACGGCGATACCGCGCTCGCGGGCCGCGTCCAGGTCGACCTGGTTGGTGCCGATGCAGAAGCAGCCGACGGCGACCAGTTTCTTCGCACAGTCGAAGACCTCGGCGGTCAGCTGGGTGCGTGAACGGATCCCGATGAAGTGGGCGTCGGCGATCTTCTCTTTCAGCTCCTCACCCGACAGGGCCGTCTTGAGGTACTCGATGTTGGTGTAGCCGGCGGCCTTCAACGTGTCCACGGCGTTCTGGTGAACGCCTTCGAGAAGAAGGAACTTGATCTTGCTCTTGTCGAGAGAGGTCTTGCTCATCGGAGTACCTGTTGTCCCACGGGATGTTTTCAGGGAAGGGCTGAGAGGCTCAGCCAACGCCCGCGGATCGCTGCGTCGCTCGATTCACGGGGGGCGTATGCTAGCATGTTCGCCATTTTCAATGCTCGGTTGCGACCTGAATGGTTCTCAGGGCGACCATGAATCCTTTGAGAGTTCACGTGATGACTACCGCGGCCCAGATCGAAGAACTGAAGACGCTGGTCGAGTCCGGCAAGGTGCTGACCGATGCCGACGCGCTGCAGACCTATGGCAAGGACTGGACCAAGCAGTACACCCCAGCCCCTTCGGCCATCGTGTTTCCCAAGACCACCGAGCAGGTCCAGGCCATCGTGCGCTGGGCCAATCAGCACAGGATCGCCCTGGTCCCGTCCGGTGGCCGTACCGGCCTGTCCGCCGCTGCCGTGGCCGCCCATGGCGAAGTGGTGGTGTCCTTCGACTACATGAACCGCATCGTCGAATTCAACGAGTACGACCGCACCGTGGTCTGCCAGCCGGGCGTGGTGACCAAGCAACTGCAGCTGTTTGCCGAGGAGCAGGGCCTGTACTACCCGGTGGACTTCGCCTCCTCGGGTTCCAGCCAGATTGGCGGCAACATCGGCACCAATGCCGGCGGTATCAAGGTGATTCGCTACGGCATGACGCGCAACTGGGTCGCCGGCCTGAAGGTCGTCACCGGCAGCGGCGAGCTGCTCGAACTCAACCGTGACCTGATCAAGAACGCCACCGGTTACGACTTGCGCCAGCTGTTCATCGGCGCCGAGGGCACCCTGGGCTTCGTCGTCGAAGCCACCATGCGCCTGGAGCGCGCGCCGAAGAACCTCACCGCGATGGTCCTCGGCACACCCGACTTCGACTCGATCATGCCGGTGCTGCATGCCTTCCAGGGCAAGCTCGACCTGACCGCGTTCGAGTTCTTCTCCGACAAGTGTCTGGACAAGATCCTCGCCCGTGGCGACGTGCCGGCGCCGTTCGAGAGTCGCACGCCGTTCTATGCCCTGCTGGAGTTCGAGGCGCTCAACGAGGACGTGGCCAACGGGGCCCTGGCCACCTTCGAGCATTGCGTCGAGCAGGGCTGGGTCCTCGACGGTGTGATGAGCCAGAGCCAGCAGCAGCTGGAAAACCTGTGGAAGCTGCGCGAGTACATCTCTGAGACCATCAGCCACTTCACGCCGTACAAGAACGACATTTCCGTCACGGTCGGCCAGGTGCCGTCGTTCCTCAGGGACATCGACGACATCGTCTCGGCCAACTACCCGGATTTCGACGTGCTCTGGTACGGCCATATCGGCGACGGCAACCTGCACCTGAACATCCTCAAGCCCGAGGCGCTGGGCAAGGAAGACTTCTTCGCCAGGTGCGCGGTGGTCAACAAGTGGGTGTTCGAGATCGTCGAGAAGTACAACGGCTCGATCAGCGCCGAGCACGGCGTCGGCATGACCAAGCGCGATTACCTGCAGTACAGTCGTTCCGAGGCGGAAATCGCCTGCATGAAGGCGATCAAGGCGGTGTTCGATCCCAATGGAATCATGAACCCCGGCAAGATCTTCGCCTGACCCGAACGCCCATCCACACGATGGGCGTTTTCGTATGCCGTGCAGGCCGCCCCGAGCTTGGTTAATGTACGACCTCTGGCCACAAGCCAGGCATCCACGAACAACAACACACAGGAGTCGGTGATGAGCTATCAGCACCAGTACGTCGACGGAACCACCGTCCACTTTCCCCTTGGCAAGGTCGTCTGCATTGGCCGCAACTACGCGGAGCACGCCAGGGAGCTGAACAACCCGGTACCCAGTGAACCGCTGCTGTTCATCAAGCCGGGCTCCTGCGTGGTTCCTCTCGACGATGGCTTCAGCATCCCCGAGGAGCGTGGTTCGGTGCACTATGAGGCGGAGATCGCCGTGCTGATCGGCAAGCCTCTGTCGAAGAAGCCGGATGCCGAGGAAGTGCGCGATGCGATCAGCGGGTTCGCCCCGGCACTGGACCTGACCCTGCGTGACGTCCAGGCCAAGCTCAAGGAGAAAGGCTACCCCTGGGAAATCGCCAAGAGCTTCGACGGTGCCTGCGTGCTGGCGCCGTTCGTGCCGGGCGATGCCATCGAGGACCTGGCCGACATCGGCATTCGCCTGGAGATCAACGGCGAGACCCGTCAGGACGGCAACAGCCGTGACATGCTCAACCCCATCCTGTCGATGGTCCAGCACATGGCCGGGCACTTCTCCCTGCAGCCGGGCGATGTGATCCTGACCGGTACGCCGGTTGGTGTCGGCGCACTGAACAAGGGTGACGAGCTGGTGCTGGAGCTGGTCGGTCACAGTCGTTTCACCAGCCGCGTGCTATAAGGCTTCGGCACGCACCGTCGAGCAGGGGCCCGCTGCGGCCCGCTCGCCAGTGCGTGAGCAGGTTGCGCCCTGGTCGGTGCAACTTCTGGCGACAGTGGACGTCGTATCGTTCCCATGCAGTCGAGTAGTCGCCGATGTCCTCATCCTTCCCGCGTATTCGCCGCCAGAGCCTTTGCCTGGTGGCCCTGGCGTTCGTGGCGCTGGGCGCTCTGGTACTCACCCAGCATTGGGATGATCGTGCCCGGCTCTGGCTGCAGGAGCGCTCCACGCCCCTGGTCGATCGTCTGGCCAGCGTGTGGCTGCCGGGCTACCGCGCGGTGATCCAGGCCAAGGCCCTGAGCGGCCTGGACAAGGATGAGACCTCCGGGCTGACCTACAACCCGGCGACCAGGACCCTGTTCACCGTCACGGGCAAGCATCCCCTGCTGGTGGAGCTGTCGCTCCAGGGCGAGATTCTGCGGCGCATCGAGCTGAAAGGCTTCGCCAACCCGGAAGGTGTCGAGGTGATGGACAACGGCCTGATGGGCATCGTCGACGAACGTCGCCGTCAGCTCACCACCTTTACCCTGAAGGACGATGATCTGGCGCTCGATGCCGCCGGTCTTGCCGGCTTCGACCTGGGCTTCGCCGATGCCGGCAACAAGGGCTTCGAAGGGCTGGGTTGGGATTCGCGCAGCCACAGCGTGATCCTGGGCAAGGAGCGTGGGCCGCTGGGCCTGTTCAGCCTGCCGTTCCCGGGCGAGGACGGCAGCGTCGGGGCGCTGCAGCCTCTGACGGCGCAACATCTCGGGTTGCGCGACATCTCCTCGCTGAGTGTCGACGGGCGGACCGGCCACCTGCTGGTACTCTCCGACGAGTCGCGCATGCTGCTGGAAGTGGATCGTGCCGGCAGGCCGGTCAGCTTTCTCAGCCTCAATGGCGGTCTCAACGGGCTGGAGGACGGGATCGAGCAGGCCGAGGGCGTGGCCATGGACGAGGACGGCAACATCTATATCGTCGCCGAACCCAACCTGTTCTACGTGTTCAGCAAGCCCGTCGCGAAGGTTGGCCGAGCGGGGTGACGGATTAAGCTTGGCTTAAGCGCCGATTCAGTCTGGCTTCAGCTAGCGGCACTAATCTGACCCCGTCACTTACGAACAACGAGGTTCACGCCATGAAACGTACCGCTCTCGCCCTGATGGTCCTGCCGCTGCTCAGCACTGCCGCTTTCGCCACCGGCTACACCGGCCCCGGCGCCACGCCGCAGGTCACCACCGTATCCGCCGCGCTGCAGGCTGCCGACGATACCCAGGTGGTGCTGGAAGGCCAGATCGTCAAGCGCCTGCAGGACGAGCTCTATGAATTCAAGGACGCCACCGGCACCATTCAGGTCGAGATCGACGACGAAGACTGGCCGGCCCAGAAGGTCTCGGAAACCGCCAAGGTGCGCCTGACCGGTGAAGTCGACAAGGACTTCAACAGCCGTGAGATCGACGTCGACCGGGTCGAGTTGATCAACTGATCGTGACGTTTTGCATGCCCGCCGCAGCAATGCTGTGGCGGGCTTTTCCGTGGTCGTAAGAGAAAACCGCCATGCGCCGCCTGCTTTCCATCAACCCCTGGCTCTACCTGCTGCTGTTCGTCCTGCTGGGCGGTGCCGTGCTGGCCCAGCAGTACCGGCTGTTCGAGCGCGCCTGGTTCTCGGTGCAGGAGTGGCAGCATGGCGCGCAGTGGCGCGAGCAGTCGTTGTGGCTCGGCGACTACCGGGTGGTGATCGAGGCCAGGCCCATCGCCGATATCCGCGACGTTTCGGCACTGACCTACGATCCGGACCGGCGCAGCCTGTTCAGCGTCACCAACAAGCCGGCCAGGGTGATCGAGCTGAACCTGCAGGGCGAGCTCCTGCGCACGATCGATCTGCAGGGGTTCGGCGATCCCGAGGCCATCGAGTACGTGGGACCTGGCACCTACGTGATCGCCGACGAGCGTGAGCAGCGTCTGGTCAAGGTGCTGATCGACGATGACACCGCTGTGCTCGACGCCGCCGACTTCCAGCAGCTGTCACTGGGCATCGGGCGCAACGGCAACAAGGGCTTCGAGGGGCTGGCCTACGACGCGCAGGGCCAGCGTTTGCTGGTGGCCAAGGAGCGTGACCCGGTGCGGATCTTCGAGGTGCTGGGTTTCCCGCACATCGACGAGAGCAAGCCGCTGGCGTTGCAGGTCAACACCGACCCGAAACGCGACGCGCGCCTGTTCGTCCGTGACCTGTCGAGCCTGGATTTCGATTCGGCCACCGGCCACCTGCTGGCCTTGTCCGACGAATCGCGGCTGGTGATCGAGCTGAATGCCGCAGGTGAGCCGGTCAGCACCCTGTCGTTGCTGCGTGGCCAGCATGGCCTGCAGCACGGCGTGCCGCAGGCCGAGGGCATCGCTTCGGACCAGGCGGGCAATCTCTACCTGATCAGCGAACCCAATCTCTTCTACCTGTTCAGGAAACCGGCAGACTAGGCGCTCTGGTCGTCCGTCTCGGCGCCGGGTGCGTTGTTCTGCACGGACTCGATGCCGCCTTTGCAGGCCGAGGCGCTGCTGTACATCTGGCTTTGCCCGACGACCTGGCCGTTGGTGGCCTTGAGCACGAAATAGTGTTTGTCGTTACTCGATATCTTGGTCTCGAACGCCCCTTCGCGCTGGGCATTCTTCTTGACCGAGTCGATGCCGTTGAGTGCCGAGTCCTTGGCCTTGTACATCTCGCTGCTGAGAATGACCTGGCCATTGCCGGCCAGCAGATTGAAATAGAACTGGCCGTCTTTGGCCTTCTTCAGTTCGAACTTTCCAGACATGCGTATCTTCCTCTGGGAACCGGTGACATACCGTGGGTGTTGCGCTGTGCAGAGCAAGCCTAGCCCAGTTCCCGCGATATGTGCGGATCGCTCGCGGTTGACGGGCTCAGTGCGAGTGGCTCTTGCCCACGTGGGTGTGGCCGTCATCCGGCAGCGGCTGCACGCCGCCGCTGGCGTTGAGCTGGCGCAGGATGCCGCAGTCCTCGGCCTCCTGCGGGCCGTTGCAGCGGTCACGCAGCTCGCTCAACTGGTCGCGCAACGCGAGCAGGCTGTTGATGCGCGCTTCCACGTGCTCGATGTGTTCGTCCACCAGGCTGTTGATGCCGGCGCAGCTCTCGTGGGGCAGGTCGCGCAGGGACAGCAGGCGCTGGATCTCGTCCAGCGTCATGTCCAGCGTGCGGCAGTTGCGGATGAACACCAGGCGCTCGAGATGCTCGCTGCCGTACAGGCGATAGTTGCCTTCGCTCCGCGCGGGTGCCGGCAGCAGGCCCTCGCGCTCGTAGTAGCGGACCGTCTCGACCTGGCAGCCAGCCTTCTTCGCCAATTCGCCAATCTTCATGCGCAAGCCTCCTTGGGGGTTGACCCTATAGTGACTACAGGGTGTGTACTCGGCAACAGTCACTTGAAGGAGAGTTGCCATGAGTCGTTGTTGCGACCATTCGCCCGAACCGTCACCCGTTCGTCACGAGCACGACCACGATCACGATCATGCCGGGCATGAGCACGGCGCCGCGCAGTCGTCGTTCGCCGACGAGCCGCTGACCGGGGCGGTCAATACGCGCATCCGCATCGAGCAGATGGATTGCCCCACGGAAGAACGCCTGATCCGCGATGCGCTGGGGCGTCTGCCCGGTGTGGCGGGGCTGCAGTTCAACCTGCTGCAGCGGGTGCTGACCGTCAGCCATGACGACGGTGCGCTGGCCCAGGTGTTGCCGGCCATTCGCGGCCTGGGCTTCACCCCGCAGCTGGAAGAGGACGATGCCGCGCAGGCAGCGGCCGCCGAACCCGTGAAGAAGTCCGCCTGGCCGCTGCTGCTGGCTGCTGTCGCAGCGACCGCCTCGGAGGGGGTGCACTTCGCGACGCTGGGGCCTGACTGGCTGGTGGCGTTGCTGGCCATCACCGCCATCGCCCTGTGTGGCCTGACCACCTACAAGAAGGGCTGGATCGCCCTGAAGAACCGCAACCTCAACATCAATGCGCTGATGAGCATCGCCGTGACCGGTGCGGTGCTCATCGGCCAGTGGCCCGAGGCGGCAATGGTGATGGTGCTGTTCACCCTGGCCGAGCTGATCGAGGCGCGCTCGCTGGACCGGGCGCGCAACGCCATTCGCGGGCTGATGGACCTGGCCCCGCCGCGCGCCACGGTCAGACAGGCCGACGGTAGCTGGCAGGAGGTGGATGTGCAGGGCATCGCCGTGGATGCGCTGGTGCGCGTGCGCCCCGGCGAGCGCATCAGCCTCGACGGCGAGGTGGTTGGCGGCAGCTCGACGGTCAACCAGGCGCCGATCACCGGAGAAAGCCTGCCGGTGGAGAAGCGCGTGGGCGATCCGCTGTTCGCTGGCACCATCAACGAAGCCGGTTCGCTGGAGTTCCGCGTAACGGCGGCGGCGCGCGATACCACGCTGGCGCGCATCATCCATGCGGTGGAGGAGGCGCAGGGCTCGCGTGCACCGACCCAGCGCTTCGTCGACCAGTTCTCGCGCATCTACACCCCGGCGGTCTTCGCCTTCGCCCTGGCGGTCGCGGTGCTGCCGCCGCTGGTCATCGGCGGCGCCTGGCTCGACTGGATCTACCGCGCCCTGGTGTTGCTGGTGGTGGCCTGCCCCTGTGCGCTGGTGATCTCCACCCCGGTGACCATCGTCAGCGGTCTGGCCGCCGCCGCGCGCAAGGGCATCCTGGTCAAGGGCGGCGTGTACCTGGAGAACGGCCGTCATCTGGCCATGCTGGCGCTGGACAAGACCGGCACCCTGACCCACGGCAAGCCGGTGCAGACCGACAGCCTCCACTTGCTGGAGGCGGAGCAGCCGCTGCACGCCGTGTGGGCGGCGAGCCTGGCTGCACGTTCCGATCACCCGGTGTCGCGGGCGCTGGCCCTGCACGCCGAGGAGCAGGGCCGGGTGCTGCGCGAGGTCGAGGCGTTCGCGGCACTGCCGGGGCGGGGCACCCAGGGGGTGGTCGACGGTACCCTGCTGTACCTGGGCAATCACCGTCTGGTCGAAGACCTCGGGCTCTGCTCGGCGCAGCTGGAAGAGCGCCTGGAAACCCTGGAACGGCAGGGCAAGAGCGTGGTGGTGCTGTGCGACGAGCAGCGCGCGCTGATGCTCTTCGCCGTGGCCGATACGGTGCGCCAGAGCAGCCGCGAGGCGGTCGGTGAGCTGCACGAACTGGGCGTGCGTACCTGCATGCTCACCGGCGACAACGCCCACACTGCCGCCGCCATCGCCGAGCAGGTCGGTGTCGATGAGGCGCGTGGCGACCTGCTGCCGGCGGACAAGCTGGCCTGGGTCGAGGCACGGCAGGCGCAGGGCAAGGTGGTCGGCATGGTCGGCGACGGCATCAACGACGCACCGGCGCTGGCCAGGGCGGAGATTGGCTTCGCCATGGGGGCCGCCGGAACCGATACCGCCATCGAGACGGCAGATGTCGCCCTGATGGACGACGATTTGCGCAAGATTCCCGCATTCGTCCGCCTGTCGCGGCAGACTCACGCGATCCTGCTGCAGAACATCGTGCTGGCGCTGGGGATCAAGGCGATCTTCCTGGGCATGACCCTGGCGGGCGAGGCGACCATGTGGATGGCGGTGTTCGCCGACATGGGGGTGAGCCTGATGGTGGTGTTCAACGGCCTGCGCCTGCTGCGCAAATGAGGGCATCGAGGATGAACGAGAACTGGCAACTGGCCGTCGACGAGGCCTTCGCCCAGGCCCGGGGCGCTCTGGCCGGCGCGCGGGCTGCCGAGGCACTGCCCTGGCTGGAGCGTGCGCATGTCCTGACCCAGCGTCGTCCCTGGCTACATGCCCGTGCGCACTGGCTGATGCTGCGCGCCGGTTGGCAGCTGGGTGATGTGCGCGAGGTGCTGGGGCAGCTGCCGCGCATCCTGGCGGCGTTGCTGTTCTCGCGCCTCTGGGTACCGCTCGGCAACAGCGGGCGGGCGCGGGTCAGTGCCTTCAAGCCGATGCCGCTCAGCGAAAAGCTGCGCCGCCTGCTCGATCAGGCGACGCCGTAGCCCGGATGCAATCCGGGGGCGTCCGACGCGTCTGCCCCGGATGTCATGCGGGCCACGATCGAAGCACCTGCTGGCGCCTCAGGGCTTGAGCGTCTTCACGCCTTCGGCGGTGCCGAGCAGCAGCAGGTCGGCCGGGCGGGCGGCGAACAGGCCATTGGTGACCACGCCGACGATGGCGTTGATATCGGCTTCCAGCTTCACCGGATCGGTGATCGACATGTTGTGCACGTCGAGGATGATGTTGCCGTTGTCGGTCAGCACGCCTTCGCGGTACACCGGGTCGCCGCCGAGCTTGACCAGCTCGCGGGCCACGTGGCTGCGCGCCATGGGGATGACTTCCACCGGCAGCGGGAAGGCGCCCAGCACCGGCACCAGCTTGCTGGCGTCGGCGATGCAGATGAAGGTCTTGGCCACGGCCGCGACGATCTTCTCGCGGGTCAGGGCGGCGCCACCGCCCTTGATCAGGTTGAGGTGCTCGTCGCTCTCGTCGGCGCCGTCGACGTAGAACTCCAGGTCACTGACGGCGTTGAGGTCGTATACCGGGATGCCGTGACCCTTCAGGCGGGCTGCGGTGGCTTCCGAGCTGGCCACGGCGCCGTCGAAGTCCATCTTGTGCTTGGCCAGTGCGTCGATGAAGAAGTTGGCGGTGGAGCCGGTGCCGACGCCGACGATGCTCTTGCTGTCGAGGCGGGGAAGAATGTGGTCGACGGCGGCCTGGGCCACGGCCTGTTTCAGCTGATCCTGGTTCATCGCGGGTCTGTGCCTGGGAGTGAGGGAGACTTGAGGCGCGAATTATAGCCGCAAGTGCTGCGCTGACGGGGGCAAAACCCGCGTGTTTCGTATGGTCGCCCGGCGCGGCGCTGGGGTAGACTCGGCAGTCCCTTCCCAAGCCCGAACGCCTGCGAAATCGCCATGCTTGAACAGTACGTGAAGAAGACCCTCACCTCGCGCGTCTATGACGTCGCGGTGGAAACCCCGCTGCAACCCGCCCGTCAGCTCAGCGAGCGACTGGGTAGCCAGATTCTGCTCAAGCGCGAGGATCTGCAGCCGGTGTACTCGTTCAAGATTCGTGGCGCCTACAACAAGCTGGCGCAGCTGTCGCCGGAGGAGCTGGCACGCGGCGTGGTCACCGCCTCGGCAGGCAACCATGCGCAGGGCCTGGCTCTGGCCGCCAAGCACATGGGCGTCAAGGCCACCATCGTCATGCCGCGCACCACGCCGGAGCTGAAGGTGCAGGGCGTGCGCTCGCGGGGCGGCAAGGTGGTGTTGCACGGCGACGCCTTCCCCGAGGCGCTGGCCCATTCGCTGAAGCTGGTGGAGGAGAAGGGCTACACCTACATCCATCCCTACGACGACCCGCTGGTGATCGCCGGGCAGGGCACGGTGGCCATGGAGGTGCTGCGTCAGCACCAGGGGCATATCGATGCCATCTTCGTACCGGTCGGCGGTGGCGGCCTGATTGCCGGTATCGCGGCCTACGTGAAGTACCTGCGCCCGGAGATCAAGGTGATCGGCGTCGAGCCGGACGACTCCAACTGCCTGCAGGCGGCGCTGGCTGCAGGCGAGCGCGTGGTGCTGCCGACGGTCGGGCTGTTCGCCGATGGCGTGGCGGTGGCGCAGATCGGCCAGCACACCTTCGACATCTGCAAGGATCACGTCGACGAGGTGATCACCGTCAGCACCGACGAGATCTGTGCGGCGATCAAGGACATCTACGACGATACCCGCTCGATCACCGAACCTGCCGGTGCGCTGGCCGTGGCCGGGATCAAGAAGTACGTCGAGCGCGAGGGCGCCAAGGGGGCGGTGCTGGTGGGCATCGACTCCGGCGCCAACGTCAACTTCGACCGCTTGCGCCACGTCGCCGAGCGCGCCGAGCTGGGCGAGAAGCGCGAGGCGATCATCGCCGTGACCATCCCCGAGCAGCCGGGCAGTTTCAAGGCCTTCTGCGAGGCGGTGGGCAAGCGCCAGATCACCGAGTTCAACTACCGCTATCACACCGACCGCGAGGCGCACATCTTCGTCGGCGTGCAGACCCATCCGGAGAACGATCCGCGCCAGGCGCTGGTCGAGGGCCTGCGTGCGCAGGGCTTCCCGGTGCTGGACCTGACCGACAACGAACTGGCCAAGCTGCACATCCGCCACATGGTCGGCGGTCATTCGGCCGGGGTGAGCAACGAGATGGTGCTGCGCTTCGAGTTCCCCGAGCGGCCGGGCGCGCTGTTCAACTTCCTGCAGAAGCTGGGTGGGCGCTGGAACATCTCGATGTTCCACTATCGCAACCATGGCGCCGCCGACGGTCGCGTGGTGGCTGGCCTGCAGGTGCCTGACGATGAGCGGCACCTGGTTCCGGCAGCCCTGGACGCCATCGGCTATCCCTACTGGGACGAGAGCGAAAACCCCGCTTATCGCCTGTTTCTCGGCTGATACTTTCGAACCCGTAGGGCGGGGGTAACCCGCCGAAGCGCGTTGGCGGGTTGCACCCGCCCTACCTAAAAAGGAAGCCTCGATGGAGCACTATCTGCTGGTTCGTATTCTTCACAGCGCCCCTGGCGTGTTGCTGCTGCTCGGCCTGATCGCGCACGCGTTCATGCTGTTCAAGGCGCAGCGCGGCGGTGATGCCGCCGTGCTGGCGCGCAAGCTGCGCGTGACCCTGCTGTTCAGCCTGCCTGCCTTTGCCGTGCTGGCGCTGAGCCTGCCGCTCAGTGGCTACTGGCTGGTGGACACCGCCGGCTGGCCGCTGGGGCAGACCTGGCTGCTGCTGGGCAGCATCCTCTATGGCGTGATGATGCTGCTCGGCTTGCTGCTGGCCGGGCGTCTGGCCGTCTGGCGCGCGCTGGGCGATGCGCCGGCGCCCACTTCGCTGAAGCGCCTGTGCCTGATCTATGCCGGGCTGATTCTCGTGCTGCTGATCGCCATCATGGCGCTGATGGGCGCCAAGCCCGTCTGAGCAGAGTGGCCCGGATTGCATCCGGGCTACACGACAGCGGCTGGCGATGGCCTCGTAGGAGCGGCTGCAGCCGCGAAGCCAGTTTCAGCCCGTACTCAGCGCAGCGAGATCACCGGCCAGCCACGCTCGCTGGCGGTGGCGCGCAGCACGTCGTCCGGGTCCACGGCCACCGGGTTGGCCACGGCCTCCAGCAGCGGCAGGTCGTTGCGCGAATCACTGTAGAAATAGGCGCCGTCCAGGCTGTGGCCCGTCTCGCTCAGCCAGGCGTTCAAGCGGGTCACCTTGCCGCCCTGGTAGCAGGGGATGCCGGTGATCTGGCCGGTGTAGCGCCCGTCCTGCATGCCGCACTCGGTGGCGATCAGGGTGTCCACGCCCAGGCGCTCGGCGATGGGCGCGGTGACGAAACGGTTGGTGGCGGTGATGATCACCAGCTTGTCACCGGCGGCGCGGTGTTCGGCCAGCAATGCCTCGCCCTTGGCCAGGATGATCGGCTCGATCACTTCGGCCATGAACTCGCGGTGCCACTGCGCCAGTTGTGCCATGTCGCTGCGCCCGAGAATCGCCTGGCTGAAGTTCTGGTAGGCCACCACGTCCAGCTTGCCGGCACAGTAGTCGGCATAGAACGCGTCGTTGCGTGCCAGGTACTCGGCTGCATCGACCAGGCCGCGCTGGCAGACGAATTCGCCCCAGCTATGGTCGCTGTCACCGGCCAGGAGGGTGTTGTCGAGATCGAAAAGGGCCAAACGCACGATTCTGTACCTGTTCTGCAAAGGGATTAGGGGCGTCTGCAGCCTGCTGCGCTCGTCCCGGTCGGCTCGGAACCTGGCGAAAAATGTGCATGTACCGCTGGTACACAGCCTCTTTTCGACGGGCTTCGCCATGCCTGACGGCGCTCGCGGCCTCGTGAACACCCGCGTGGGGCGCGCCAGAATAGCCGCTTTGGCCGGGCTTTCCCACTGCCGCCAAACCCGCGTTGCTGCTGGACTCGGCTTTGTGGAACAATGCCGGAACTTGCGTGTACGAGGTTGCTTGCCGTGATCGACTCTGATGGTTTTCGCCCGAATGTCGGCATCATCCTGACCAATGATGTCGGCCAGGTGCTCTGGGCCAGGCGCATCAATCAGGATGCCTGGCAGTTTCCGCAAGGCGGCATCAATGATCGCGAATCGCCCGAAGAGGCGTTGTACCGCGAACTCAATGAAGAAGTCGGGCTCGAAGAGCAGGATGTGAAGATCCTCGCCTGCACCCGAGGCTGGTTGCGTTATCGTCTACCGCAGCGCCTGGTGCGCACGCACAGCCAGCCCCTGTGCATCGGGCAGAAGCAGAAGTGGTTCCTGCTGCGCCTGACCGGTGCCGAGGAGCGTGTACGCATGGACCTGACCGGCAAGCCCGAATTCGATGGCTGGCGCTGGGTCAGCTACTGGTACCCGCTGGGCCAGGTGGTCACATTCAAGCGCGAGGTCTATCGCCGCGCGCTCAAGGAACTCGCCCCGCGCCTGATAGTGCGCGACTGATACGGACCCCAATCGAGCATGCTCAATACGCTGCGCAAGATCGTCCAGGAAGTGAACGCCGCCAAGGATCTCAAGGCGGCGTTGTCGATCATCGTGCAGCGGGTCAAGGAAGCGATGGGCAGCCAGGTCTGCTCGGTCTATCTGCTCGACCCGGAAAGCAATCGCTTCGTCCTGATGGCCACCGAGGGCCTCAACAAACGCTCCATCGGCAAGGTCAGCATGGCGCCCAACGAAGGCCTGGTCGGCCTCGTTGGTACCCGTGAGGAGCCGCTGAACCTCGAAGACGCCGCCAGCCACCCGCGTTATCGCTACTTCGCCGAAACCGGCGAGGAACGCTTCGCCTCCTTCCTCGGTGCGCCGATCATCCACCACCGCCGGGTGATGGGCGTACTGGTGGTGCAGCAGAAGGAGCGTCGCCAGTTCGACGAAGGCGAGGAAGCCTTCCTGGTGACCATGAGCGCCCAGCTCGCCGGCGTGATCGCCCACGCCGAGGCCACCGGCTCGATTCGCGGCCTGGGGCGCCAGGGCAAGGGCGTGCAGGAGGCCAAGTTCGTCGGCGTGCCGGGTGCGCCGGGGGCAGCGGTGGGGACCGCTGTGGTGGTGCTGCCCCCGGCCGATCTGAATGTAGTACCGGACCGCAACGTCGATGACATCGACGCCGAACTGGCCTTGTTCGACAAGGCGCTGGGCTGGGTGCGCGAGGACATGCAGGAGCTGTCCGAGAAGCTCGCGACCCAGTTGCGCAAGGAAGAACGCGCGCTGTTCGATGTCTACCTGATGATGCTCGATGACGCCGCCCTGGGTAACGAGGTGCGCAAGGTCATCAAGAGTGGCCAGTGGGCGCAGGGCGCCCTGCGCCAGGTGGTGCTCGACCACGTCAAGCGCTTCGAGCTGATGGACGACGCCTACCTGCGTGAGCGCGCCTCCGACGTGCGCGACCTGGGCCGGCGCCTGCTCGCCTACCTGCAGGAAGAGCGCAAGACCTCGCTGGTCTACCCCGACAACACCATTCTGGTCAGCGAGGAGCTGTCGCCGGCGATGCTCGGCGAAGTGCCGGAAGGCAAGCTGGCCGGCCTGATCTCGGTGACCGGCTCGGGCAACTCCCATGTCGCCATCTTCGCTCGCGCCATGGGCATTCCCACGGTCATGGGCGTGGTCGACCTGCCGTATTCGAAGATCGACGGCATCAAGCTGATCGTCGATGGCTACCACGGCGAAGTCTTCACCAACCCCAGCGAGCTGCTGAGCAAGCAGTACGCCGATGTGGTCGAGGAGGAGCGTCAGCTCACCGAAGGGCTCGATGCCCTGCGCGCGCTGCCCTGCGAAACCCTCGACGGCCAGCGCATGCCGCTGTGGGTCAACACCGGCCTGCTCGCCGATGTCGCCCGCGCCCAGCAGCGCGGGGCCGAGGGCGTGGGCCTGTATCGCACCGAAGTGCCGTTCATGATCAACGAGCGCTTCCCCAGCGAGAAGGAGCAGCTGGCCACTTACCGTGAGCAACTGCAGGCCTTCCACCCGCTGCCGGTGACCATGCGCACCCTGGACATCGGCGGGGACAAGGCGCTTTCCTATTTCCCGATCAAGGAAGAGAACCCCTTCCTTGGCTGGCGTGGCATCCGCGTGACCCTCGATCACCCGGAAATCTTCCTGGTGCAGACGCGTGCCATGCTCAAGGCCAGCGAGGGCCTGAACAACCTGCGCATCCTGCTGCCGATGATCTCCGGCACGCAGGAGCTGGAAGAGGCCCTGCACCTGATCCACCGTGCCTGGGGCGAGGTCCGTGACGAGGGCACCGACGTGCCGTTGCCGCCCATCGGCCTGATGATCGAGATTCCCGCCGCCGTCTACCAGACGCGCGAGCTGGCGCGCCAGGTGGACTTCCTCTCGGTCGGCTCCAACGACCTGACCCAGTACCTGCTGGCGGTCGACCGCAACAACCCGCGGGTGGCCGATCTCTACGACTTCCTCCACCCGGCAGTGCTGCAAGCCTTGCAGAAGGTGGTCAACGATGCGCATACCGAGGGCAAGCCGGTGAGCATCTGCGGCGAGATGGCCGGTGACCCGGCGGCGGCGGTGCTGCTGCTGGCCATGGGCTTCGACTCGCTGTCGATGAACGCCACCAACCTGCCCAAGGTGAAATGGCTGCTGCGCCAGATCACCCAGAGCAAGGCCAGGGAACTGCTGGGCCAGGTGATGAGCATGGACAACCCGCACCTGATCTACAGCACCCTGCATCTGGCGCTGCGCAACCTCGGCCTGGGTCGGGTGATCAACCCGGCGTCCAACATCCAGGCGTGAACGGCACGCCTGCGGGCGCGTCATCCCTGGGCCTGATGCAACCTGGGGCCACTGCGCACGGAAGTTCCCCGGATTGCATCCGGGCTACCTGCTTACCCTGACGTCGCCCAACACGGCGCCGTGCGGCCCGAAACTGCGTTCGACGATGTTCCAGTGCCCATCCTGGCCAAGGTTCAGCACGGTGCTGGCGCGCGTGCCGTAGGCGGCGCTGGCGATGAACACGCTCGACAGCAGGCGCTCCGTGGCCAGGCCGATGCCGGTATCCGGTAGCAGGTGCTCCGCTGGCTGGCTGTGGTCAGCCAGCAGCGCCAGCAGCTCCTCGTCAGCGCCATCGAGGCGCGCCTGCAGGGTGCTTCTGGCCAGCAGCAGTTTGGGCCAGGGGGTGTCCAGCCCGGCGTTGGACAGGCCGTAGACGCCGGCTTGCAGGCGCTGCGCCTGCCTTTCCTGGGAGTTGAAGTACCAGAGCTGAGTCGCATCTCCGAGCAGCAGGTTGAAGCCGGCATAGTCGGCTGCCCGCGCCATCAGGGTTTCCAGGTAGGCTTGTGGTGCAGCCTGGCCGCGCAGGTAGTCGGCGGTCAGTTCGCCGCGCGAGCGCGGGCCGATCTTCTGGCCTGGGTCGCGGATATTGGTCAGGGCGGCGAAGCGGCCCTCGGCGGTGACGCCCAGCCAGGTCCCGCCGGCCTGCAGATCGCGCCCGGCGAATACGCCCGGGGCTTCCTGCCATTCACTCAGCGCGGCGCTGGGGCGCGCGTAGAATTCGTCGCGATTGGCTGCCAGGCGCAAGGGCATGGCGCCCTGCGGTTGCCAGGCGAAGACGATCAGGCACATGAGAGTTCCTCTGATGGCAGAGCCTGGCAGGCTAGCGAGCCGGGGGGAAAGCGGCAACCGTTCCGTCGATCCGTGTGCCGCTGAGTGGGCATTTCCGCTACCATGCCGCTTTGTTTTCGGGGGTCTCGATGGAACTGCTGCTCTACCTGGTGCTCGGTGCGGCCGCCGGTGTGCTGGCCGGCCTGTTCGGCGTGGGCGGCGGCCTGATCATCGTGCCGGTACTGGTGTTCAGCTTCAGTTCGCAGGGCATGGCGCCGGAGATCCTCACCCACCTAGCGGTCGGCACGTCCCTGGCGACCATCGTCTTCACCTCGATCAACTCGCTGCTGGCGCATCACCGCATGGGGGCCGTGCGCTGGCCGCTGTTTCGCTGGCTGACCGGCGGCATTCTGCTGGGGGCGGCGCTGGGGGCCATGACCGCTGCGCTGATCCAGGGGCCGCTGCTGCAGAAGATCATCGGTACCTTCGCCATCGTCATCGCCGTGCAGATGGTGCTGGACCTGAAACCCAAGGCCAGCGGCGGTGTCCCAGGCAAGCCCACGTTGACGCTGGCGGGCGGGGTGATCGGCTGGGCTTCGGCGATCTTCGGTATCGGCGGTGGTTCGCTGACCGTGCCGTTCCTGGTCTGGCGCAGCGTGCCGATGCAGCAGGCCGTGGCGACTTCGGCGGCCTGCGGCCTGCCGATCGCCATCGCCGGGGCGCTGAGCTTCGTCTACACCGGCTGGAACGAAGCGGATCTGCCGCAGTGGAGCCTGGGCTTCGTCTATCTCCCGGCGTTGCTGGGGATCGCCGTGACCAGCATGTTCTTTGCCCGTATCGGCGCGCGCCTGGCTCATCGCCTGTCGCCGCGTCTGCTCAAGCGACTGTTTGCCCTGCTGCTGTTCAGCGTGGGCCTGAGTTTTCTCATCTAAGGAGTCCTGGATGCTGCCTTATCCGCAGATCGACCCGGTGGCCATCGCCCTCGGTCCCCTGAAAATCCACTGGTACGGCCTGATGTACCTGATCGGCATCGGTGGCGCCTGGTGGCTGGCCTCGCGTCGTCTGGCACGCTTCGACGCGAGCTGGAACAAGGACAAGCTGTCCGACCTGGTGTTCTGGGTGGCCATGGGGGTGATCCTCGGCGGACGCCTCGGCTACGTGCTGTTCTACGACCTGTCCGCCTACCTCGCCGAGCCGGCGAAGATCCTGCGGGTCTGGGAGGGTGGCATGTCCTTCCATGGTGGCCTGATCGGGGTGATGCTGGCGACCTGGTGGTTCGGCAAGCGCAACGGCAAGAGTTTCTTCGAGCTGATGGACTTCATCGCGCCGCTGGTGCCGATCGGCCTCGGTGCCGGGCGTATCGGCAACTTCATCAACGCCGAGCTGTGGGGCAAGGCCAGTGACGTGCCCTGGGCGATGATCTTCCCCACCGATCCGCAACAGTTGGCGCGCCACCCGTCGCAGCTGTACCAGTTCGCCCTGGAAGGCGTGGCGCTGTTCGTCATCCTCTGGTTCTACTCGCGCAAACCACGTCCTACCATGGCCGTATCCGGGATGTTCGCCGCCTGCTACGGGGTGTTCCGCTTCATCGTCGAGTTCGTCCGCGTGCCGGATGCCCAGCTCGGCTACCTGGCCTGGGGCTGGCTGACCATGGGCCAGATCCTCTGCCTGCCGATGATCCTCGGTGGCATCGGCCTGATCGCCTACGCCTACAAGCGCCAGCCCGTACAAGGAGCCGCCTGATGAAACAGTACCTCGACCTGATGCGCCACGTGCGTGAGCACGGCACCTTCAAGGAAGACCGTACCGGCACGGGCACCTACAGCGTGTTCGGCTACCAGATGCGTTTCGACCTGGCCGACGGCTTCCCCATCGTCACCACCAAGAAGTGCCACCTGCGCTCGATCATCCACGAGCTGCTGTGGTTCCTCCAGGGCGACACCAACATCAAGTACCTCAAGGACAACGGCGTCAGCATCTGGGACGAGTGGGCCGACGAGAACGGCAACCTCGGCCCGGTCTACGGCTACCAGTGGCGCAGCTGGCCGGCGCCCAACGGCGAGTCCATCGACCAGATCAGCAAGCTGGTCGAGATGATCCGCAGCAACCCAGACTCGCGCCGTCTGATCGTCTCGGCCTGGAACCCGGCGCTGGTCGAGCAGATGGCGCTGCCGCCCTGTCATGCGCTGTTCCAGTTCTACGTCGCCGACGGCAAGCTGTCCTGCCAGCTCTACCAGCGCTCGGCGGACATCTTCCTCGGCGTGCCCTTCAACATCGCCAGCTATGCCCTGCTGACGCTGATGGTGGCGCAGGTCTGTGGCCTGCAGCCGGGCGAGTTCATCTGGACCGGCGGTGACTGCCACCTGTACGCCAACCACATCGAACAGACGGACCTGCAGCTGACCCGTCAGCCGCTGCCGCTGCCGAGCATGAAGCTGAACCCCGAGGTCAGGGACCTGCTGGCGTTCAAGTTCGAGGACTTCGAGCTGGTCGGTTATGAGGCCCATCCGCACATCAAGGCGCCGGTCGCGGTCTGAGGCAGGCCCGCAGGCGGGGGCAATTTGCTACCCTTTTCCCTCAACGAGTGAAAAGGGAGTCCCCCGTGAGCCGCATCGCACTGGCCCTGCTGCTGATCTGCAGTTGTTTGACGAGTCACGCCGAGACCGCGCCGCTGCGGGTCGGCATCACCGAAGTGCCGCCGTTCGTGATCAAGCACGACGACGGCAGCTGGAGTGGCATCAGCATCGATCTGTGGAATGCCATTGCCGAAAAGAACGGCTATGCCTTCCAGTACGAGGCGATGCCCTTCGATCGCCTGCTCGACAGTCTCGAGCAGAGCAAGGTCGATGTCGTGGTCGGGGCGATGACCATGACCCCCGAGCGCGAGGCGCGCTTCGACTTCACCCATCCGTTCTACTTCACCGGCCTCGCCATCGCGGTGCCGGCCACCGCCTCGGCGGGCTGGTGGACGACCTTCAAGCGCCTGTTCTCCTGGCGTTTCATCAGCGTGGTGCTGGGCCTGGCTGCCGTGCTGATGCTGGTGGGGGCGTTGATCTGGTTCTTCGAGCGCCGGCGCAACCGCGAGCAGTTTCCCGAGGAGCCGGTGCGCGGCCTGGGCGATGGCTTCTGGTGGGCTGCCGTGACCATGACCACCGTCGGCTACGGCGACAAGTCGCCGGTGACGCTGGGCGGCCGGCTGGTCGCGGTGGTGTGGATGTTCGCCGCACTGATCATGGTCTCGACCTTCACCGCGGCGATGACCACGGCCCTGACCGTGAGCAATCTGCAGGGCGCCATCCAGGGCCCTGGCGACCTGCAAGGCGCGCATGTCGCCAGCGTGCAGCGCACGGCCAGCTCGCACTGGCTGCAGGAGCAGCGCATTCGCCAGAGCGACTACCCGAGCCTGGGCAAGGCGCTGCAGGCCGTGCAGCAGGGCGAGGCCGACGCCATCGTCTACGACAAACCCATCCTGCAATACCGCAACCGCGAGCTGGTCGGTGCACGCCTGCAAGTGCTGCCCGGCACCTTCGAGAACCAGAGCTACGGCTTCCTGGTGCGCAGCGGCAGCCCGCTGCGCGAGCCGATCAGCCGCGCGGTGCTGGGCATCATGGATGATCCGCAATGGCCGCGAACGGTGAGCGACTACCTGGGCGAGGAACTCTGAGGCGGCACCTCAGGCGTCGCCTGGGGGGCGGTCTGCAGCGGGAAGCGTCGCGCGATCTCGTCGATGATTTCGCGCGGCCCGCTGATCCTCCATTCCAGCCAGTTGTCCCACTCCAGCCTCAGCTCATCCAGGCCCCGGCGCAGGCGGTAGCTGTCGTAGTCGATGCCCTTGTCGAAGGCCAGCGGGCTGTATTGCGCGACCTGCCGCCAGCCCTCTGCCTTCAGGCTGTCGAGAATGCGGTCGCCGAGTTCGCTGTCGATCATCTCCACCGAGACGTGATCGGCCGTGTCCACCGGCGTGCGCTCGAGCCGTCTGCGCTGCAGCCAGTGGCGTAGCGCGACGAGGACGTTCAGGCTCTTCATGCCTCGGCCAGTTGCGCGGCCAGTCGCTGCACCTGCTCCTGGCGTTCGGCGTCCTCCAGGCGTGCGCCGGGGTTGAGCGACGACCATTGCGGGTGGGCGCGTGCGACGTTGAGCGGGGTGGGCAGCTTGCCCTGGCGCCAGAGGTTTTCCTGCGGGGCGCCGAGGGCGATGGCGTCCATGGCGGCGTGGCCGCGCCGGTCCAGCGCGGCCAGCAGCTGTTGCTGGCGCAGGGCGAGCAGGCGCAGCACGGCGTCGTCGACGGTCAGTTCGCGCTGGCCCTGCAGCTTGCCTTTCAGGCGTTGCCCGTAGTTGCGCAGGGTCTGCGCACTGCCACCGATCAGCGCACCCAGTGCCGCCGCTGCGCCGAGGGTCAGGCCGCCGACCAGCAGGTCGACCCCGACCCCGGTCGCGGCGCCTGCGGCCATGCCGCCGCCGACCTTGATGCCGAGTTGCCTGAGGGTTTCCGGGTTGAACAGGTCGTCACCCCAGCGGCCGTCGAGCAGGGGCAGGTCCGTGGCCTTGGCATCGTCGCGGCGGAAGGCGTACAGGCGCAGCAGCGCCTCGACGCAGCGCTGCTCACGCTGGCGGATGGCGTCACGCAGTTCGGCGATGGCGCCTTGCTCCAGCAGCGGCTGGGCGGCAACGCTGCGCCGGCAGGCGGCGCAGTCGATCAGCAACTCGGCGACCACGCGCTTGCCGGCCTGGCGGCGGGCCTGGCGCTGTGCCTGGTGATCCTCGATCAGGCGCTGCAGTTGCACCCGCGAACGCTCCAGCAGCAGGGCCAGGCTTTCGTACAGGCGGCGCTCGCCGTCTTCGGGGGGCGCCACGCTGTCGAAGGTCACCAGCGCATGCAGGCCGAGACGCGCCAGGGCCTCGCGCCACTCGCCTTCGCGGTGCTGGCTGCTGGCGACGAAATTGAGCACGGGCAGCAGCGGGCGCCCGCACATGGTCAGCACGGCCAGTTCGTCGCGGTACTTGGCCAGCACCGGCTCGCGCACATCGATCACGTACAGCCCGGCATCGCAGGCCATGAGCTGGCGCAGCACCTTGGCTTCCTGCTCGTAGCGCTGGCGCGCCTCGCTGCCCTCCAGGAAACGAGTCAGGCGCGCCGGGCCGTCGAGGCGTTCGCCAGGACGATCGAGACGTTCCAGGTAGTCGAGCAGGGCGATGGCATCTTCCAGGCCTGGGGTGTCGTACAGCTCCAGCAGGGCCTGGCCGTCCACCGACAGGCGCGCGCCTTCGACGTGGCGCGTGGTGCTGGCGCGTGGCGAGACCTCGCCGAAGTCGACGTCACGGGTCAGGGTGCGCAGCAGCGAGGTCTTGCCGACGTTGGTGTGGCCGACCAGGGCGAGTTTCAGCGGTGGGCTCATGGCGCGGCCTCGGTCGGGGATGCGGACTGTAGGGTGGATGACGCTTCACCCATCCACCACGGCGATTGGTGGATGAAAAAAGCGTCATCCACCCTACGTCGAGCCTGTTCAATCATGGCCGCTCTCCAGCCAGTTCAGTGGAGCGCTGTCGCCATGCTGCAGGCCCAGTCTGTCGAGGGCCTGGTGCCAGTCGGCCAGGCGCGCGCTGTCCAGGCTCGCGCCGGGCGCTGGCGAGAGCAGCCAGATGCGCGTGGCGGCCGCGCAGCGCGCCAGTTCGCCGAGCAGC
>CEUI01026223.1_pt1 | contig 54041 bp, 45 predicted proteins | sample 531411 | NCBI WGS metagenome assembly CEUI01 (sample SAMEA2622841, study PRJEB7988) | marine metagenome | isolation source: saline water (ENVO:00002010), including
GCCGCACTGAGCGGCGAGCCGATGGCGCGGGCGTCGTGCACCTCGACGCGGGTTTGCCAGCCCAGGCGTTCGGCAGCCGCTTGCAACAGGCGCGAGCACAGCACGCTGGTGACCTGGCCATTGGGGCAGGCAGTGACGATCAGCAGATTCATGGTGGGTGCCTCTTATTGTTCTGGACGGTGCAGTTGCACGGCCGCTTCGAAGCGGGCCAGTTGCTCGCGATCATGGATACCGAAGCCGATCTGGGTGACCGCCTGCGCCGCTACCGCCGTGGCCAGGCGCAGCGTGCGCTCGGCGGGCCAGCCTTGCAGCAGGCCATGCAGGCTGGCCGCCAGCAGCGAGTCGCCGGCACCGACGGTACTGGCCACCTCGACGCGCGGCGGCACGGCACGCAGGGCGATACCCGGTCCGTGCCATTCGACGCCATCGGCGCCACGCGAGAGCAGCACATGCTCGATGCCCTGGCCACGCAGGCGCGTGATGGCCGCCGGTAGGTCGCTGCCGCAGGCCTCGCGCAGTTCTTCCTCGTTGGGCTTGATCAGCCACGGCACGACACCGAGGGCCGCCTGCAGGGCTGCACCGCTGCTGTCCACCACCAGCGGTACGCCACTGGCCTTGATCCGTCGCAGCAGGCTGGCGAACCACTGCGTGGTGACGCCACGCGGCAGGCTACCGGCGACCACCACGGCGTCGTGCCCGGCAAGCAGCGGCTGCAGCTCCTCCTCCAGGCGCTGCAGGTGCTCGGCCTCGACCTGCGGTCCGGGGCCATTGAGGTCGGTGATGCGGCCATCGGCCTCGGCCAGCTTGATGTTGCTGCGCGTCTCGCCCGGCACGCGGACGAACAGGTCATGAAAGCCGCGCGCCTGCATCAGGCGCTCGAACGGCGCCGCATTGGCACGGCCCAGAAAGCCGCTGACGCTCAGGCTGTGGCCCAGGTCGGCGAGCACCTGGGCGACGTTGAGGCCCTTGCCGGCGGCATGACTGCGCAGCTCGTCACAACGGTTGATCGCACCGGGCTGCAGGCTCGCCAGGCGCAGGGTCAGGTCCAGCGCCGGATTCAGGGTCAGGGTCAGGATTCGTGCCATCAGTGCATCTCCGCGACCAGCGCGCGCACGGCGCTGGCACTGTCCAGCGCCAGGGCGCGATCGACCAGGGTACGTGCCTGGCGGCTGTCGACCTCGCGCACCCGCGCCTTGACCAGGGCGATGGAGCGCGGCGTCACGCTCAGCTCGTCCACCCCCAGGCCGATCAGCAGGGGCACGGCCAGGCGATCGCTGGCCAGCTCGCCACAGACGCCAACCCACTTGCCCTGGGCATGGGCTGCCGTGACAGTCATCTCGATCAGGCGCAGCACCGCCGGGTGCAGACCATCGGCCTGCGCCGACAGCTGCGGATGACCGCGGTCGATGGCCAGGCAGTACTGGGTCAGGTCATTGGTGCCGATACTGAAGAAGTCCACCTCGCGCGCCAGCACCGGCGCCAGCAGCGCGGCCGAGGGCACTTCGATCATGATGCCGAGCTGCAGGTCACGCACCTCGATCTCTTCGCGCAGGCGCTGCACCAGGTCACGCGCCGCACGCCACTCCTCCACCGCGCCGACCATGGGGAACATGATCCGCAGCGGACGACCGTCGGCCGAGGCGAGCAAGGCGCGCAGCTGGGTTTCGAGGATGTCCGGACGCTGCAGGCTGAGGCGAATGCCGCGTACGCCGAGGAAGGGGTTTTCCTCGGCTGGCATCGGCCAGTACGGCAAGGGTTTGTCGCCGCCGACGTCCAGCGTGCGCACCACCAGCGGGCGGCCAGCCAACGCGTCGAGCACGCGGCGGTACTCGGCTTGCTGCGCGGCCTGGTCCGGCGCCTGGGCATGTTCCATGAACACCAGTTCGGTGCGCAGCAGGCCCACGGCCTCCGCGCCCAGCTCCACCGCGTCGGCGGTTTCCCCGCTGGCACCGATGTTGGCCGCCACCTCGACTCGCACGCCGTCACGGGTCTGCGCCGTGTCGAAGCGCCGGGCGTGCGCCTGCTCCTGGCGGCGCTGCGCAGCCTCGCGCTCATGCAGCGCATGGTCACGCTCGCGCGCATCCGGCGCCACCCGCAGCACGCCACTGTCGCCATCGAGCAGCAGCGGCGTACCCTGCGCCAACTCCAGCACGCCGTCGCCGGCGCCGACCAGCGCAGGAATGCCCAGGGCACGGGCGATGATCGCGCTGTGCGCCGTCGCCCCACCGCGCGCAGTGAGAATGCCGGCAACGCGTCGACGATCGAGCCCGGCGACATCGGACGGCACCACCTCGGCCATCACCAGAATGTAGGGTTCGTCCGGCTCGCTGGGCAGCGCCACGCCACACAGCTGCGCCAGCACCCGATTGCCGATGTCGCGCAGGTCGGCCGCGCGTTCGGCCAGCAGCGCATCATGCAAGGCTTCCTGACGCCTGGCCGCCGCCTCGACCTCGACCTGCCAGGCCGCTTCGGCACTGGCGCCCTGCCCCAGGCGTGCCTCGACATCCTCACGCAGTGCCGGGTCACCGAGCATGGCCAGGTGCGCACTGAAGATTTCCCGGATGCTGGCCACGCCCGCGCCATCGACCAGGCGCTGGATCTGTGCCGAGACGACGGCGAGGGCCTGCTCGAGACGCGCCCGCTCAGGCTCGACGCCCTGCCCCTGTTCGGCGAAATGAAAGGTCGGAGGCGTGCGCACCAACGCCGGCCCGATGGCGATACCGGGCGAGGCACCAACCGCCAGCAGGCGAGCGCCGGCGACAGGCGCAACCGGCGCGACCGGTTGCAGCTGCGCGGCCACCTCCGGCAATGCCTCGCTCAGCGGCTCGACCGTTTCACCGAGGCCGCTTTGCAATGCCGCACGCAGCGCCGGCAACGCCGCTTCGGCAATCGCCGGCTCGGCGCTGAACTCCAGCATCTGTCCGCGACGCGCCCCCAGCGCCAGCAGCCGGCTGAGGCTCTTGGCCGAGACGCCTGCAGCGCCGTCACCGAGCAGGCGCACACGGATCTCGCCGGCAAAACCCTGCGCCAGCTCGCTCAAGGCCTTGGCCGGCCGTGCATGCAGGCCATGGGCATTGAGCAGCGGCACGCTGAGGCTGGGCCAGTCCGGCGCCACCTCGCCACCCAGCGCCTCGATCACCTGGCGGCTGTCGCTGGCCTCGCTGAACGCCGCCGCGCGACCGCCGATCAGCACATCGCAGAGCCGCTCCAGCACCTGCCGATGCGCTTCACCCTGGCTGGCCAGGCAGAACAGCCCGCGCAGCGCCTCGCCACGAAAGGTCAGCGGCTGCGCCGGGGTGACGAACGCCAGGCCCGGCCGCTCGACACTGGCCTCGCTGTGCAGCCACCACAGGCCGTCACCCAGTGGCAACGGCTCGCCACGCGCCAGGCCGAGCGCAAAGCCCGTGCGCGCGCAACCGGCCTGGCGCAACAGGCGGGCACCCTGCCAGAGTAACTCGTCGAAGTCTTCGGCCGCCTGCCCCAACGCCACCAGCTGGCCATCCAGGGCCAGCGCCTGCGGCGCGCCCTGCAACAGCTCGAGGATCTGCGTGGCTTCACCCGCCTCACGCAAGGCCTGGCTCAGGTCCCCTTCGCCCAGGGCGCGGGTCAGCAGTTGCAACAGATGCAGGTGCTCGTCGGACTGGGCGGCAATCGCGATGGCCAGGTACACCCGTTGCCCGTCCCCCCAATCCACACCCGCCGGAAACTGAATCAGGCTGACACCCGTGCGCAGCACCTGGTCGCGTGTCTGCGGCGTGCCGTGGGGAATGGCGATGCCCTGCCCCAGAAAGGTCGAGCCCTGGCGCTCGCGTGCCTGCAAACCGTCGAGATAAGCCGCTGTGGCCAGGCCAGCGCTGGCCAATGCGTCGGCAAGCATGGCCAGGGCTTCATCCTTGTTCGCCGCGGCCCGGCCCATCTGGATCTGACTGGCATCGAGTTCGAGCATGGGAGTCTCCGACTTATTGTTCTGGCTAAGACGAGCAGGTGAACTAGACTGCTGAAACGATTCACCACATTCCGGCACCTTAGCCGATAACGAGGCATCCTTGAAGCCCGGTCGTCGCCGGGACGGTGTAGACTCGCCGCGCTCGCACAGCCGAAACCTCATCTCTACAGGGTGCGCCCGTGAAACTCAGCGACATCGCCCGCCTGGCCCAGGTCTCGGTCACCACCGCCAGCTACGTGATCAACGGCCAGGCCGAACGCCGGCGCATCAGCCCCGCGACCGTAGCGCGCGTGCTGGCGGTGGTGGAGGAACATGGCTATCGCCCCGACCAGCAGGCCGCCAGCCTGCGCAGGGGGCAGAGCCGCTGCCTGGGCTTCATCCTGCCTGACCTGGAGAACCCCAGTTATGCGCGCCTGGCCAAGCTGCTTGAGCAGAAGGCTCGCGCCGCCGGCTATCAGCTGCTGATCGCCAGCTCCGACGACGCCGCGGACAGCGAGCGCCAGCTGCTCGAGCTGTTTCGCTCGCGCCGCTGCGACGCCTTGATCGTCGCCAGTTGCCTGCCGCCGGACGACCCGCTGTATCCGTCGATCGTCGCCTCCGGCCTGCCGGTGATCGCGGTGGACCGCGCGCTATCACCCCGGCATATCCGCTCGGTGGTCAGCGATGACGAGCAGGCCGGACGCACCCTGACCGCCAGCCTGCTGACGCCCCGGCCCCGGCATATCGCTCTGCTCGGTGCCCGTCCCGAACTGGTCATCAGCCAGGCGCGCGAACGGGGCTTTCATGCCGCGCTGGCCGGGTTCGACGGGCGCGTCAGCGTGTACCACGGCGAGCTGTTCAGCCGGGCCTGCGGCTACCGCCAGATGCAGGCGCTATTGGCCGACGCCGGCCCGCCCGACGCCCTGCTGAGCACAGCCTACGTCCTGCTCGAAGGCGTGTTCGACGCCCTGCGCGAGCGACACGGCGAGCAGCAGCCGGCGATACGCCTGGCGACCTTCGGTGACACCCAGTTGCTGGACTTCCTGCCGCTGCGGGTCAATGCGATGAGCCAGCAGCACGAGCGCATCGCCGAGCGCGTGCTGAGCTGGGCCCTACGCGCCGTGGAACAGGACGACTATCAGCCCGGCATCGAGGCCATCGAACGCAGCTTCAAGGCGCGTATCTGACCCCGCTGGCAATTCCGATGGGGCGGTAGCTCACCCCGGTACTGGCAACCTGGTCGAGAATGGTCGACCCTGAGTGAACGATGCGCCTGATCGATACCCACACCCACCTTGACTTCCCGGACTTCGACGCCGACCGCGCCGAGGTGCTCGCACGCAGCCAGGCCCTGGGCGTACAGCGCATGGTCGTCCTTGGGGTGTACCAGAGCAACTGGCAGCGCCTGTGGCAGCTGGTCGAGTCGAACGAAGGCTTGTACGCCGCATTCGGCCTGCACCCGGTGTACCTGGACGACCACCGCCCTGAGCACCTGGGCGAGTTGCGCGCCTGGCTGGACAGGCTGATCGGCCACCCCAGGCTGTGCGCCGTTGGCGAATTCGGCCTGGACTACTACCTGGACCACCTCGATCGCCAGCGCCAGCAGGCCCTGTTCGAAGCCCAGCTGCACCTGGCAATCGAGTTCGAGTTACCCGTCCTGTTGCATGTACGCCGCGCGCACGCGGCGACCATCGCCACGCTCAAGCGCCTGCGTCCGGCGCGTGGCGGCATCATCCACGCCTTTGCCGGCAGCGCCGAGGAAGCACGCGAATACATCAAGCTGGGTTTTCGCCTGGGCCTGGGCGGCGCGGCGACCTGGCCGCAGGCCAATCGCCTGCGCAAGGTCGTGGCCGGGCTGCCGCTGGAGGCCATCGTACTGGAGACCGACGCGCCGGACATGGCGCCCTCCATGCACGCCAACCAGCGCAACAGCCCGGAGCACCTTGCGGAAATCTGCAGCGAGCTGGCGGCATTGCGTGGCATGTCGGCCGAGGCGCTGGCGGCGGCCAGCAGCCGCAATGCGGAGGCGCTGTTCGGCTGGGACTAGGCCGCCAGGCTTGAGCCGCGATCAGGGCGACTCAAGCCCTCGGGCCGATCAGACGCGGAACGCGCCGATCAACTGCTTGAGGCGGGTCACCAGTTCGCTCAATTCGCGGCTGGCCTGCTCGGTCTGGCTCGCGCCAGCGGCGGTGCGCTCACCGGCATGGTTGATCTCGACGATGTTCTGGTCGATATCGTGCGCCACGGCGGTCTGCTGCTCGGCGGCCGCCGCGATCTGCTGGTTCTGATCGACGATCATGCCCACCGCGCCGAGAATGTTCTCCAGTGCCTGCTGCACCTTGGCCGACTCGCTGACTGTGCCATCGGCCATCTGGTGACTGGCATTCATCGCCTTGACGGCGGCGCCGACACCGCCCTGGAGCTTGGCGATCATCGCCTCGATCTCCTCGGTGGACTGCTGGGTGCGCTTGGCCAGGTTGCGCACCTCGTCGGCGACCACCGCGAACCCGCGCCCCTGCTCCCCGGCACGCGCCGCCTCGATGGCCGCGTTGAGCGCCAGCAGGTTGGTCTGCTCGGCGATGCCCTTGATCACGTCCAGCACCTGACTGATGGCGGCACTGTCGCTGGCCAGCTGATCGATGACCGCCACCGACTGGTCGATTTCCCCGGCCAGGCGCTGGATCGCCCCGACCTGCGACTCGACCAGTGCCCGGCCGCTGACCGTTTCCTGGTTGACGCTCTGTGCACTGTTCACCGCAGCGGCGGCGCTGCGCGCCACCTCCTGGGCCGTGGCCGACATCTGGTTCATCGCCGTGGCGACCTGCTCGATCTGCGCGCGCTGACCGGCGACGGCCTGGTTGCTCTCGCCCGACACCAGCTCGACGCGGTCGGCCTGGCCGCCCACTTCGCCGACCGTGTGGCCAACGCGCTCGATCAGGTCATGGATACGCATGACGGTCTGGTTGAACACCTGCCCCAGCTCACCCAGCTCGTCGCGACTCTGCGCCTGGAAGGTGACCGTCATGTCGCCAGCCGCCACCTTGTCCATGACCTGGCCAAGGGTCTTCAGGGTCGAGCGCGTGGACACGTAGAAACCGCTGTAGAGGTAGACGATCAGCAGGAACACCACCACCAGCGCGACCACCAGCAACACCATCTGCGCGCGGTTCTCGGTCAGGCGCTCGCTCAGTTGGCTATCGAGAAAGGCCAGCAGGCCATCGTTGAACGCGTAGGTCCTGGCCATCTGCTGGCTGACCTGCTCGTAAAACTGGGCCCAGGGCGTATCGAGACTGTCGGCGATGATCACCTGGTCCTCGAACAGCACACCGCTGTCCTTCAGGCTCTGCCGACTGGCCTCGGCCAGACCGCCCAGGCCATTCTGCGCGGCGACGCTGCCCGCCAGCGCCTCCTGCAGGTTCAGGCCATATTCGGCGTGCAGCTTCTCCAGCTGCAGCAACAGATCATCGAACTTGGTGCTGGCTGCCGAGTTGAGAAAGCCCTGCCCCAGCGAGTAGGCGCCGATGGCGCGGCCCTGGCTCAGCACGTCGGTGATCTGCGGGGTGACGTTGGTGATCAGCTCGGTGATCTGGCGAACCTGGCGCTGCGGGTCCTGGCTGAGACCGGCCTGGCTGGCCACCAGCTTGATGAACACCTGCGAGGAGCCGAGCAGCTTCTCGACGATGACCGCCTTGCTCTGCAGCGACGTCTCGCCTTCCGCGCTCTTGAGATCCGCCAGCAGCTCGTCGCGCTTGCTGACGAACTCGGCCGCCTGCTCGGCGTCCTGGGTGACCGGCTCCAGGCCCTGCAGCCCCGCGCTCAACGCCTGCTGCAGCTGGCCGATGCGGCTTTCCAGATCGCCCGCCTGGCCGGACTGGCCGATCATCGAGTTGATCTGCACCAGGTCATTGAGGCTTTCCAGGTCACGCCGCAGCTGCAGGCTCTGGCCCAGTAGCTCGAGGCTCTCCAGTGCATTCTCGGTCCCGACGAACTGTCGGTAGGAGTCACGCACCAGATAGAAATTGGTGACCAGCATGGGCAGGAAAAACAGGACACTGATCAGACTGAACTTCATGCCGAAGCTGAGGCGGTTCATCAGCGCGATGGCCGGATACAACACGGTCTTCACTAGACGTCTCCAGTTGCCATTATTGTTATGGGTGTTGCTTGAACGGCCGCTGAGCCTCTCACGGGCTGACGACGGCGTCCTGTGCAGCCCGACCTGCGGCGCGCGAATCCACGCGGCGAATACAGGCAGATAAATGTGACGCGAATCACTAAACAGGACAGGCTACCGCCCCCTTATACCCCTTATCGACCCGCCTCTCTGTAACTTAAGGTTAAACCCGCGCGACACCCCGAACCGCCTCGCAGGAAGCCTTCGAGGTTGCAGCGACCCCGGCCAACGTTCGCCAGGGCGCTCCGATCACCTCTAGATGAGCAGCACCCACACCGCGTAAGCGGCGTACCAGACCACTGCGGCGCGAATCAGCAGCTGCCACAGCTGATCCAGCGTATCCACGCCCTCCTCACCCATGACCGGGGCCGGCATCTCCCCCGCTGCACGCCCGGCCTTGATCACCAGTTGGGCGGCGGCGATGTCCCAGCTGAGCAACTCGTGCAACAGGGCACGCGTGACCGCAACGAAGTTGCCCACCAGGGCGAAGCTGGAAGCCAGCACCCGCGCAGGCAACCAGTCGAAGGCGTGTCGCAGCTGAACCGCCCGCTCGCGCAGCGCGGCCTGCTCGGCGTGCTCGGACGTCAGCGCCAGCAGCCGGTAGGCCAGCGCCGCCAGCGGACCGAGCAGCAGATACCAGAAGATCACCGCGAAGAAGCTCTGGTAGGCCTGCCACAGCAAGTGCCCCTGGACCTGCTGCAGCAGTTGAGTGCCCTCTTCCGGCTGCAACGCCAGGTCACGCTCGGCGACGTGGTAGGCGGCCTGCCCGTCACCGCGACGCCAGGCGTCACGGAAAGGGCCCAGGGCTGCGAGCAGATCGCCACGGCCCAGGCTGTAGATCAGCACCAGCAGGTGCACCGGCAAGGCAAGCCAGCCATAGGCCAGCGGTTTGAGCACGAGCAGAACCAGCCCCAGTGCCGCGACGGGCAGAAGCACCAGAAGGCCCAGGCACAGCCACGGCGCCTGCTGCAGACTGCCCTGTTGCACGCGTCGCAACTGCGCGAGCCAGGGGCCGTCCTGCTGGATGCGCAGGCGCCAGGCGGAGAACTTCTCGACCCAAAGCACCAGCAGAATGACCAGAAAACTCATCGCTACCTCTCCTCAATCCTTCAATGTGGCGTACAGGCGTGGCCAGTCGAACGCGGGGCCCGGATCGGTCTTGCGTCCCGGCGCGATGTCGCAGTGCCCGCGAATGCGCTGGGTCGAGATGGCCGGGTAGGCGTCCAGCAACTGGCGCGTCAGCTCGGTCAGCCTTGCGTACTGACTGTCAGTGTAGGGCTGGTCATCGGTCCCCTCCATCTCCACACCTAGCGAAAAATCATTGCAGTTGTCCCGTCCATCGAAGCGGGAAACACCGGCATGCCAGGCGCGATCCAGACAGGAGACGAATTGCGTCAGCGAGCCATCACGCTCGATGAAGAAATGCGCAGAGACCTGCAGATCGGCAATTTCGGAGAAGAAGGGGTGCTCATCCGTCGCCAGGCGGTTCTGGAAGAACGCCTGCACCCTGCCGGTACCGAACTGTCCAGGCGGCAGGCTGATATTGTGCACCACGAGCAGCGAGATCTCGCCGTCGGGACGGGCGTTGAAGTTGGGTGACGGGCAATGACGAATGCCCTGAAACCAGCCGGTTGAGGGGTCGAGCAGCATGTGACACTCCTGAGCGAGCCATCACTCTAGAGCAGCCAACCCGGACGGCCAAGCACGAGACGGCAACAGGATGTGCGCGGAACAGGAAATGTCGAATGGGTCGTGCCGCCGTCAGGCACGCCTGGACGAGGCATGCAGTGCCTCACGGCGACGACAGGACTGCCGGAAGCGCGCGGCGTGTCCCTGTGGACAGCGCACGCCCCGGCAATCGATCAGGCGTTCTTCAGCTTGCGCAGGTTGCCGATCACCGACTCCAGCGCGCGATCGAACAGCAGCGCATCGTCGAGCAGGCGAATGGCGTTGCGACGGAACTCCACGGCCAGCGAGTTGCGGCTCTTCTCCAGCACCTTCATGCCGGTGCGGTTGACGAACACATACTTGCCGGTCGGTTTAATGATGGCCGCCAGCTTGCAACGCAGCTTGTGCTCCTCGTCTTCCTGGAATTCGACCCAGCTGCCCACACGCAGGCTGTCTACCTGCAGCAGCGCCTCGTCGTCGTCCGGCAACATCACTTCCGGCTCCTGCGGACGGGTCTGTCCTGGAGCCAGCAGGATGATTTCCTCGACCACCTCGACCATCGCCGGTGCGTCCTCGACCACCGCTTCCTCGGCGGGCAACTCCAGCAGCGGCAGTTCGAGGTCACCCTCGCCGACGTCAGCCTGCACGGCCTCGGCCTGCTCGGGCGTGACCTCGGCCTCGGCCGCAGCGCGCTTGAAGCGCTGGAAGGCCTGCACATGCAGCACTTCCAGCTGGCTGAAGAACTCGCTGGTGGAGAACGGATCGAAGGCTGCGCTGGCCATGCCTTCGCGCAAAGCCTTGAGCAGGCCCGGGACCAGCTCCAGCAGCTGCAGACGGGCTTCCGGATCCTCGTGCGGCGCAACGCTCCAGACCAGGTCATCCATGGTCTGCAGGGCAGCCTGCCACTCCGGCGATTCCACGCCATGCTTGAGGCAGGTGAGCATCAGCACCTTGCTCCAGGCTTCCTGCAGCAGACGCACCACCACCTCGGGCAGCGTCTTGCCCAGCAGGCGCTCGTTCAATGCCTGTTCGACCTGACGGCGGGCGAGCTCGGCCTTGGCGCTGCCTTCCTCTGCATCACGGGTGCGTTGTTCGAGCAACTCGCTGCGGCGACGCTCATCGCCCGTGAAGGCCATGAAGTCAGCGAGCAGCTCGGAGAAAATCGCCGGGTCATCGACGAAGTCGTTCAGCAGACGCTGCACCACCTGTTCGATCTTCTGATACAGGCTGTCGCGCTGCGCATCGTCCTGCTCGCCCCAACCCAATGCCGCAGAGGCAATTTCGTTGAGCAGGCGACGAGCCGGGTGACTGCCACGGCTGAAGAAGGTCTTGTCCAGCACCGCGACCTTGAGCATCGGAATCTGCAGGCGGCCGATCAGCGCCTTGAGCGAATCCGGCAGGGTGCGGTCGTCGAGAATGAACTCGAACAGCATCGACACCAGGTTGATCACGTCCTCGTCGACTTCACCGACCACACGCGCCTTGCCACTCTTGGCACTGGCGCGCTCGAGCAGGTGCTCGAGCTGGTTGCGCAGGTCGAAGTCGTCGAGGTTGATCTGCGCCGGCGTGCGCTGCTGCATGTGCGAGAGCAGGCGCATCAGGTCGTTGCTGGTGATAGGCAGCGCATCGGCTACCTGAGCGCGACGCGGCATCGCGCTGCCACGCACCTGGGACAACAGGTCCTGCAGCGCGCCGAAGACTTCCTGCACGCCCTGGTCGGCACCTTCGAGCAGCGGCATGCCTTCCTCGGCAGAGGACTGCACGTAAGTGGAGGCGGCCGGGCGCGACTGGCGGCGCGGTGGTGCGGATTTCAGCTCGGGCAATACGCCGGCACTGACCAGCGCCTGGTTGGCCTCGGCATACAGATTATCGCAGCTGCCCAGGACGTACTTCTCGAACAGCTTAAGGATGATCAGCTTGACCTTGATCTCGACACCCAGGCCACTGCAGGCATCGAGGAAGTACTCGCTGAGCAAGGTCGGACCGAGCGGGTTGCTCTTGTCATCCAGCTTCTTGCTGATCACCGCGTTGAGACGCGTGGTGAGATGCCCCAGCGCTGCGGCGTCACGACTCATGACCTTGGCCACCATGGCGTCCAGTGCCACGGTTTCTTCCAGTTCGTCGTTCTGCACCAGGCTGAGGCTGTCGAAGGACACCGCATCCAGGGCAGGCTGCGGCTTGCCGATCTCGTACTGGTTGAGATTGGCGAAAGACTCGAACACCTTCTGCAGGAAACCACGCTCGATGGTCTTGCGCTTGAGACGCAGGTCGCGCATGGCCTCGAAGAAGGCATTCTGCTCGGCATTGCTGGTCGCCCGATCCGCCATCTCGAAGAGGGTATCGTCGGCGTTGTCGAACAGACTCTGCAGATTCTGCTTGAGCTGTTGCGCGGCTTTGTCACGCACCTGAATCAGCGCCACGGGCAGTCTTCCTACCGGCGAAGTTGGCGATTGCTCTGCGGTGGCCTTGTTCAGGTGCACCACATTCGCGTCGGTCTTCATTCTAGTCTCCCGCAGACTGCCCGAACCCGGGCTTCCTGGTCTGCACAGCGTCAACCGAGCGTCATCCCTAACGTCAAAGGCCTGGCGTCAATAATGAAAAATGTAAAGGCATTATAGGGAGGCTGCGAGCCATACCAAGCCAATTTTTCCTACAGACATGATGCAGGTCACAGATAGCCACACGCCACCTCCAGACGGTAGCCAGTACCCGACGACCGTGGAGCCTACAGACTAACGCTGACAGCCGTGTGACGCCGCACCGGCGGTCGGGCAGAGTTCTGCTCGTCACCCGTGGATCGAAGCGATGCCTGCGAGCGCTGTAGCCCGATGCCGTCCTGCCTCTATAATCGCCCCTCGCCTACTCCGGAGCCGATCATGCCCAACCTGACCCTCGCCGACCTCAGCAGCGAAATCGAAGCCAATGTCCGCCGTGCCCTGGCCGAAGACATCGGCAGCGGGGACATCACGGCCCAGCTGATTCCGGCGGAGCGACTGGCCAGTGCCCGCGTGATCACCCGCGAAGCAGCGACCATCTGCGGCACGGCGTGGGTCGATGCGGTCTTTCGCCAGGTCGATCCGCGGGTCACGGTGCACTGGCACGTGCAGGACGGCGAGCGCGCCCAGGCCGAGCAGACCCTGTTCAGCCTGGAGGGCCCGGCACGCGCGCTGCTCAGCGGAGAGCGCGCCGCTCTCAACTTCCTGCAGACCCTTTCGGCGGTGGCGACCCGCTGCAGCCACTACGCCGACCTGGTCGAAGGCACCCGGGTGAAACTGCTGGACACTCGCAAGACCCTTCCCGGCCTGCGCCTGGCCCAGAAGTATGCGGTGACCTGCGGCGGCTGCCACAACCACCGCATCGGCCTGTATGACGCCTTCCTGATCAAGGAAAACCATATCGCCGCCTGCGGCGGCATTGCCCAGGCGGTGAACGCCGCCCACCAGATCGCTCCGGGCAAGCCGGTGGAGATAGAAGTGGAAAGCCTGGAAGAACTGCGCGAAGCCCTCGATGCGGGCGCCGACATCGTCATGCTCGACGAACTGTCACTGGAGGACATGCGCCAAGCCGTCAAACTCACCGCCGGCCGCGCGAAACTCGAAGCCTCGGGCGGCATCACCGACAGCACCCTGCGCGTGATCGCGGAAACCGGTGTGGATTACATCTCACTGGGGACGCTGACCAAGGATGTGAAGGCGGTGGATTTGTCGATGCGGTTGGTTTTATGAACCCCAACAGGAGTGACATTGCACTCGCAAAGCCTAACTATACAAGCTTGGCCGACTATAAATCATCTATTCACAGTCGCCCATCCAAGACACCCGAGGCACTTAGCGGCACCCCGAAGGCAAGTACGAGTCTTTCCATGCCCTCGCGCCTGACCCGTCAACAATACAGGACCAAGTACCCGCAGATGAACGAATAACGGATAGACGCGCCCCCGCAATAGCAGTACTCGCGTCCCCTCCCAACGTTACCTCCAGATATCCTGAACCATCCGCACTAAAGGTCGCAACATTACCGGACACCACAGCAGTAAGATTTGACCTAGTATAGCCAAGATCACTATTAGCAACCCCCCCCACCCCCTTCGTCAGCCATTCCTCTACAAGCGCCTTGTAAGACGAGAGCTCACTATAGGCACGAGCAACTTGAACCTTCGCAACATAGCCCTGATATATTGGCACAGCAATAGATGCAAGCACACCGACAAGTGCAACTGCAACCATCAGCTCAATCATTGAGAACCCTCTATCGCTGCACATACCCCCCCTAAAGACTATCAACAAAAAGCCAAAATAAAAACGCCCCGCAAAGCGCGAGGCGTCAAACAGCTAGTCGACAGTATTACAGCGGGCAGCTAGTAGCGGTATATTTCGTATCAATAGCCGCCGCCTGACAGGTCCAAGAGCCATTCGCATCACGAGTCCAAGTGATAGTACCCGGGCCAGAAGTCAAAGCGACTGCAGCTTTATTACCAAAGGTAGCAACGATAGTAGCCAACCCGGTATTAGGAATTGTTACTTGCGGCACGCCGGTATTCGCCGGAATAGCACTGCCTTGAGTTGCACCGGTCAAAATAGACGACCCAGTAGCTTGGGGATCACACTGACCAGCAGCGATACCAACAGTGAGCTTACCTTCCAAAATACAAGCTTCAACAGCCGTCTTAATCGCACCAGCCTCAGCTACAGCGCGCTGAACCTGAGACTTTGCGACATAGGTCTGGTATTGCGGAATGGCAATAGCAGCCAGAATACCGATAATCGCGACCACAATCATCAATTCGATCAGGGTAAAACCCTTTTGCATCTGAGCTTTCATTCTTTCTCTCCTAAAATAGACAGGTCCAGCGACCTAAAAACACACAAGCACCAATCATGCCAACCACACGCAGCCTAGGTGCATGGAGATAAACGCCCCGCCCTACAACTACACAAGCCACCTGCGGCACTAACTGCCCTTTTTTGTCACCCTCTAAATCGTCGTTTGGCAGCTCGCCAGCGACTACGTTATAAGGCAGGTATTGTTTGCGGAGCACAAGATGAACGAAGCGATCCCCCTCACCGGCCTAGCTAAGCAGATGGTGGTAGCTAAGCTACTGGACGACAAAACCGCCCTGCAGGCCCAGCAACAGGCACAGCGCAACAAGCTGTCCCTAGTGACCTACCTAGTGCAGAACAAACTAGTCAAAAGTCGCGCCTTGGCCGAGCTTGCGTCGGACCAGTTCGGCGCTGCCTTCATAGACTTGAGTTCCATCGACAAGGAGGGACAACCACGCGACTTAATAGCGGAAAAACTGGTACGACAGCATCGGATCTTGCCGTTATGGCGTCGTGGCAACAAGCTTTTTATCGGACTATCTGATCCAACTAGCCATCAAGCCGTTACCGACGTCCAATTCAGCACCGGCCTCACCACTGAAGCGATCCTGGTCGAGGACGACAAGCTAGGTGACGCGATCGACAAGTTCTTCGACTCATCCAGCAGCGGCATGGAGGACCTGGCCGATGTCGATCTGGACGGGCTGGATGTCGAAGCAGTGGACGACGACAAGCCTGCCGGTGACAGTGGCGCTGATGCAGATGACGCGCCAGTAGTGCGCTTCGTCAACAAGATGCTGCTGGACGCTATCAAGGGAGGCTCATCCGACTTGCACTTCGAGCCTTACGAAAAAGCTTACCGGGTACGCTTCCGAACGGACGGTCTGCTCCATGAAGTCGCGCGCCCACCGATCCAGCTCGCCCCACGCATCTCCGCCCGCCTAAAGGTCATGGCAGCACTGGATATCTCCGAACGGCGCAAACCGCAGGACGGCCGGATAAAGATGAAGATATCCAAGACCAAGGCCATCGACTTCCGCGTCAACACACTGCCCACTCTGTGGGGCGAGAAGATCGTGATGCGGATTCTCGATCCGACCAGCGCACAAATGGGTATCGATGCCCTGGGTTATGAGGAGGATCAGAAGGAGCTATACCTCAGCGCCCTCAAGCAGCCACAAGGCATGATCCTGGTGACCGGTCCCACCGGCTCGGGCAAGACCGTCTCGCTCTATACCGGCCTGAACATCCTCAATACCCCGGATGTGAACATCTCGACCGCGGAAGACCCGGTGGAGATCAACCTCGAGGGCATCAACCAGGTCAACGTCAATCCCAAGCAGGGCATGGACTTCACCCAGGCCTTGCGTGCGTTCCTGCGTCAGGACCCGGACATCATCATGGTGGGCGAGATCCGTGACCTCGACACCGCCTCCATCGCCGTCAAGGCCGCACAGACCGGGCACATGGTGATGTCCACCCTGCACACCAACAGCGCAGCGGAAACCCTGACTCGCCTGCGCAACATGGGCGTGCCCTCGTTCAACATCGCCACCTCGGTCAACCTGATCATTGCCCAACGCCTGGCACGCAAGCTGTGCAGCACCTGCAAGAAGGAAGTCGACGTACCACGCGATACCCTGCTGGCCGAAGGTTTCCCCGAAGACAAGATCGGCACCTTCAAGATCTACGGCCCGGTTGGCTGCGATAATTGCAAGGGCGGCTACAAGGGTCGTGTCGGTATTTATGAAGTGGTTAAAAACACGGCCAACCTGCAGCGGATTATCATGGAGGAAGGCAACTCCATCGATATCGCCACACAGATGCGTAAAGACGGCTTTAATGATCTACGCACCTCCGCTTTGCTCAAGGCTATGCAAGGGGTTACCAGCCTTGAGGAAGTCAACCGCGTGACCAAGGATTAACCATGGCGGAAAAAGCTCTAAAAACCAGCGCATTCAAGTGGGAAGGCAAAGACAGACGCGGCGCGGTCGTCTCCGGCGTGATCAATGGGCAGAACCCTGCCCTGGTCAAGGCACAGCTGCGCAAACAGGGCATCAATCCGACCAAGGTGCGCAAGGAGTCCTCTCTGTCCTTTGGCAAGGGCAAGAAGATCAAGCCCATGGATATCGCGCTGTTTACCCGACAGATGGCAACCATGATGAAAGCTGGCGTGCCGCTACTCCAGTCGTTCGACATCATCGCCGAGGGTTTCGACAACCCTAATATGCGTAAGCTGGTTGACGACATAAAGCAGGAGGTAGCTGCAGGCAACAGCTTCGCTGCATCACTCCGAAAAAAACCTGAGTACTTTGACGAGCTTTACTGCAACTTAGTGGAATCTGGCGAACAAGCTGGCGCGCTAGAAAACCTGCTTGATAGAATCGCAACATACAAAGAGAAAACAGAAGCACTGAAATCCAAAATAAAGAAAGCGATGAATTACCCAATCGCCGTCATCTTAGTAGCCATAGTAGTTTCATCAATACTACTAATAAAAGTAGTCCCGCAATTTGAGTCTGTCTTCGCAAGCTTCGGAGCAGAACTACCCGCATTCACTCAGCTAGTCATTAACATTTCACAAGCACTTCAAAACTGGTGGTACGTAGCTCTCATTGCGATAATTGCAATAATATTTATATTTAAGGAAGCACATAAACGGTCACAAAAATTTCGAGACGCAGTGGATCGTACAATATTGAAGCTTCCAATCATTGGAGATATTCTCTACAAATCGGCAATTGCACGCTTTTCACGCACACTGTCAACCACATTTGCTGCTGGCGTTCCACTTGTTGACGCACTGGATTCGGTATCAGGTGCCACTGGCAATATAGTTTTTAAAAATGCGACAAACAAGGTGAAAGCGGATGTATCAACAGGCATGCAGCTGAATTTTTCTATGCGTACAACTGGGGTTTTTCCTTCCATGGCAGTCCAAATGACAGCCATTGGGGAAGAATCAGGCTCGCTAGATGAGATGCTTGATAAAGTAGCATCTTTCTATGAAGCAGAGGTCGACAACATGGTTGATGGCCTTACAAGCTTAATGGAGCCAATAATTATGGCTGTGCTGGGAGTGCTAGTGGGCGGTTTGATCGTCGCCATGTACTTGCCTATCTTCCAGTTGGGCGCCGTTGTCTAAATGCTCACTGTCGACTTTCTGGCCAGCCATGCGCTGGCCTTTGTTTCGTGTGCAGTCCTACTTGGTTTGCTGGTAGGTAGCTTCCTCAACGTCGTGATCTACCGCCTGCCGAAGATGCTCCACCGCGACTGGCAAGCCCAGGCCCGCGAGGTGCTGGAGATGCCACCGGTACCTCAAGCAGAGACATTCAACCTGGTGCTGCCCAATTCCTGCTGCCCGCAATGCGGCCATGAGATAAAGCCCTGGGAGAACGTGCCGGTCATCAGCTACCTGTTCCTGCGTGGCAAATGCTCGAACTGCAAGACGCCCATCAGCAAGCGCTACCCTCTGGTGGAGCTGGCCTGCGGCGTGCTGTCCGGCTATATCGCCTGGCACTTCGGTTTCACCTGGCAGACCGGCGCCATGCTGGCGCTGACCTGGGGCCTGCTGGCGATGAGCCTGATCGACGCCGACCACCAGATCCTGCCGGACATTCTGGTACTGCCGCTGCTGTGGCTGGGCCTGATCGTCAACGGCTTCGGCCTGTTCACCAACCTGGAAGACGCACTCTGGGGCGCCATTGCCGGCTACCTGAGCCTGTGGTCGGTGTACTGGCTGTTCAAGCTGGTCACCGGCAAGGAAGGCATGGGCTACGGCGACTTCAAGCTCCTGGCGATGCTTGGCGCCTGGGGTGGCTGGCAGATTCTGCCGCTGACCATCCTCCTGTCTTCGCTGGTTGGCGCGGTGCTTGGCGTGATCCTGCTGCGCATGCGTGGCAGCGACTCCAGCACGCCGATGCCCTTCGGGCCCTATCTGGCCATTGCCGGCTGGATCGCGCTGCTGTGGGGCGATGTGATTACCGGCAGCTACCTGAAGTTCGCCGGCTTCTAGGAATCCATCCCCCCTGACCATGACGCTGACTCCCGCAGGAGTCAGCTCGCCGGTGGGTACGTATCCACTGACTGTTCGCCTCACCCGGCAATCCCCCTTACAATCGCGCCCTTGAGCAATCACGGGACCGCATCGGCGTTATGAAACCCTGGATACTTGGCCTCACCGGCGGCATCGGCAGCGGCAAGAGCGCCGTGGCGCAAGGCTTCATCGAGCGCGGCGTACATGTGGTCGATGCCGATCACGCGGCGCGCTGGGTCGTGGAGCCGGGACGACCGGCGCTGGCCAGGATCGCCGAGCATTTCGGCAACGAGGTGCTGCAGGCGAATGGCGAGCTGGACCGCGCTGCGCTGCGCAAGCTGATCTTCACCGACCCGGAGCAACGCCGCTGGCTGGAAAGCCTGCTGCACCCACTGATCGGCCAGGAGATCGTGCAGGTCCTGGCACGCGCCGAGTCGCCCTACGCCATCCTGGTGTCGCCGCTGCTGGTGGAGTCCGGCCAGCGCCATATGACGCAGCGTATTCTGGTCGTCGATACGCCCGCTGACCTGCAGGTGCAACGCACCATCGCCCGCGACCAGAGCTCCGAGGAGCAGGTACGCGCCATCATGCAGGCACAGGCCAGCCGCGAGGAGCGGCTGCGGCATGCCGACGACGTGCTGAACAACGATCGCGACCTGGCCTGGCTCGATGCGGAAGTCGAGCGCCTGCACACCTTCTATCTGACCCTGCGCGGAGGCCAATCATGACCACCACCGTTCAATGCCCTACCTGCGGCGCGCCCGTCGAATGGAAAGCGGAAAGCACCTACCGCCCCTTCTGCTGCGAACGCTGCAAACTGATCGACCTGGGCGCCTGGGCTGCGGAAGAACACGCCATCCCCGGCGACAATCTGGAAGACGAGCTGTTCAGCGGCGACCTGCCGACGCGACCACACTGAGCAGCAACCGCCTGGCCGAGCAGCCCGTCGCTCGAAGCGGCTCCCCTCTGCCGCTCAAGGGCGCATGAAGGCGTAGTCACGCTCCTCGTCGAGGTTGTCGGCAAGAAACTGCAGCTCGTGCGCCAGTTCCTGCGCGTCGCGCGACGCCTTGTTCTGCTGCACCACCTCCGCCAGCAACGCGCGCAGCGCCATCAGCCGATCGAAGCCCTGCGCCTCGGCCTCACGCAGGTCGTCGCCGAGGGCGTCTCTGGCCCATTTGTAAATGCTCATGCCGTAGCCTCCCGTGGTTTTCCACAGCATGGCGCACGCCCCTGCCCGGGCATTGACCCGCGTCAACGCCTGGCCCGCCATTCAGCCGTTCGATGCAGCGCCATTCACTCGCCGCGATCGCCCTCCTTCCAGGGCGCCTGCAGGTAGCGACTGCGATTGAAGGTCTCCAGCCAGTCGGGATAGAACACCACCAGCGCCGTAACGATCGTGCCGTTGATGAAGGCCTCGGGAAACGCCACCAGCCACAGGTACCCGGCAAAGTCATCGAGCCACGGCGGCATCGGGTACAGGCCATCCATCCACAGCAATGCCAGGCCACCGAGCAAGGTCATCAGAGTGGCCAGTGCCGCGGGGAAGAAGCCACAGAAGAAGATGTAGACGAACAGGTTGCGGGGCTGCGCGCGCTCCACCCGTATCGCGCACAGCTCAGTGACCAGTACCGGGATCAGCACCAGCAGCACGCCATTGACGCCAAGCGCGGCCAGATCCAGACGCCCCATGACCAGCAACCCAATCTGCGCCGCCAGGCCTGCCAGTATCGCCAGGGGCCAGTCCAGCAACAGGGTGACCGCCGTCATGCCGATGAAGTGGTAGGACAGCCCCGAGTCGAAATCGCGACGCACCAGCCAGAGCAGGAACAACCCCAGCATCGTGCCGAACAGCAGGTGCTGGCGGCGCAGATCGCTGAACAGCTCCAGCCAGGGCGCGCGCACCAGTGCCCAGAGCAGCGCCAGCGCATAGATCAGCCAACCGCCCAGCAATGTGCTGAACGCCAACAGCTCAGAAGCGATCATGGGGTCTCGACCTTCCTTTCCGTTCGTCGCTCGCGGGGTTTGCCAGGCAGTCTACACCGCCTCAGAACGCCTGTTCAGACACCTGGCGCATCGCCCCGTGCAACGGCTAAGCTTCGGTGATGGACGATTCCGACTACCTGCGTCTGCTCACGCATCAGGCCGAACAGGCCAATGCCTTCCTCTCCAACGCCAAGAAATGGGAGCGTGAACGCTGGGTCTGCCAGCGCCTGCTGCAGGCACTGAACGTGCGCCACCACAGCGACGACTTCAACCCGAGCGGCCAGGAACCGCCAGACGTGCTGTTTCGCGAGGCCAACTTCGAAGTGTTCTTCGTCCTCGACGAGGGGCGGCGCCTCAACGACGAATGGCGAGCCGAGCTGGAGCGCCGTCGCAGTGCCTTTTCCCTGAGCCAGCTGGTGCGCCGCGAAGCCCGCCCCAAACGCATTCCCGCCAGCGAAATGCAGGCGCGCCTGGCTCCGACCTTGCGCAAGAAGGCACACAACTACCGCGAGCGCGGCATCGACCTGGGCGAGCTGGACCTGGTCGCGTTCGTCAGCCTCAAGCGGGCCGTGCTGGACTGCAACAGCCATTTCCCACCGCCCACCGAGTACCTGCGCCAGGGCTGGCGCTCGCTGTCGCTGGTCGGTCCGCGCTTCGCCCGCGTGCTGTTCGCCCACCCGGACGCCCCGGATTTCCTGCGCCACAACCTGGGCCGCAGCGTGCTGTTCGACATCGGTATCGGCTTGTGAGCCCGTTGCAGGAACTGCTGGCCGAGGTGCCGCAAAGCGGACGCGTGTGCTGGATTGGCGTGCGCCCCAAGGCACGGGAAGCCATGCTCGAAGTCGAAGCCGTCGAGGCCCGCCGTGAAGCCGGACTGACCGGCGACCACAGCCGCCCCGGACCACGCAACGCACGGCAGGTCACTCTGATCCAGTGGGAGCACCTGGCCGTGGTCGCCGCCCTGCTCGGCCGCGACACGCCACTGCCGCCGGACGAGCTAAGGCGCAATATCGCGGTCGCCGGCATCAACCTGTTCAGCCTCAAGGGCCGCTATTTCCGCATCGGCCAGGCGCTCCTGCAGACCACCGGCTGGTGCCAGCCCTGTGCGCGCCTCGAAGAGCGCCTGGGCCGTGGCACCTTCCAGGCCATGCGCGGCCATGGCGGCATCACCGCACGGGTGATCGAGGGCGGCATCATTCGCCTCGACGACAGCGTGCGAGTCGAAATCCTCGACAACCTTTCTGACCCGCAGGACAACGACGCTCGCCAAGGCTGGCGGGCGCGCCTAGAATAGCCGCATTCACGCAGAGGCCCTTCCATGACCAGCCGCCTGAGCCCCGAAGACCAGCAGAAAGTCGATCAGTACCTGAGTGCGCCGCAGCATCAGGTCGAGCGTCAGCCCTTTCGCGTCTGGCGCCTGCTCACCATCGTGCTGATCGCCGTCATCGGCCTGGGCCTGCTGAGCCGCTTTCTGAGTCGACTGGTGCTATGAGCTGCCTCGCGCTCGCCCTCTCGCACTCACACCGTCTTTTTCAAAGCCTTGTGAGCACTTTCCATGTCCCATCGCATCGTGATTGTCGGCGGCGGCGCCGGCGGTTTGGAGCTGGCCACCCGCCTTGGTAGAAAACTGGGCAAGAGCGGCGCAGCCCGGATCATCCTGGTCGACGCCAACCTCACCCACATCTGGAAGCCCCTGCTGCACGAAGTGGCGGCCGGCTCGCTGAACTCCTCGGAAGACGAACTGAACTACGTGGCGCAGGCCAAGTGGAATCATTTCGAGTTCCAGCTCGGCCGCATGTCCGGTCTCGACCGCGCGGACAAGCACATCACCCTGGCCCCCACCCTGGACGATGACGGCCAGGTACTGATGCCCGAGCGGCGCATCGCCTATGACAGCCTGGTGATCGCGGTGGGCAGTACCACCAACGACTTCGGCACGCCCGGCGCCGCCGAGCACTGCATCCTGCTGGACACCCGCGAGCAGGCCGAGCGCTTCCACCGCCGCATGCTCAGCCACTACCTGCGCGCCCACGCCAGCGAGCACGAGGATGGCTCGCAGATCAACATCGCCATCGTCGGTGCCGGGGCCACCGGGGTGGAACTGGCGGCCGAGTTGCACCATGCGGCGAAACAGCTGGCAGCCTACGGCCTGAACCGGATTCGCCCCGAAGACATGCGCATCACCCTGATCGAAGCGGGCCCGCGCGTTCTCCCGACCCTGCCCGAGCGCATCGCCCGGCCGGTGCACAAGACCCTGGAAAAACTCGGCGTTACCGTGCTGACCGGCGCCGCCGTCAGCGAAGTGACGGCCGAAGGCCTGAAGACCGCCGACGGCAACTTCATCCCCGCCAGCCTGAAGGTGTGGGCCGCCGGTATCCGCGCACCGGGTTTTCTCAAGGACCTGGATGGCCTGGAGAGCAATCGCATCAACCAGCTGCAGGTACGCCCGACACTGCAAACCACGCGGGATGACGATGTGTTCGCCTTCGGTGACTGCGCCGCCTGCCCGCAACCCGGCAGCGAAGGGCGCAACGTCCCTCCGCGCGCTCAGGCCGCGCACCAGCAGGCGTCTCTGCTGGCCAAGTCGCTGCGCCTGAAGATCAGCGGCCAGGCACTGCCGGAGTATCGCTATCGTGACTACGGCTCGCTGATTTCACTGTCGAGCTTCTCCGCCGTGGGCAATCTGATGGGCAACCTCACCGGCAGCGTGATGCTGGAAGGCTGGCTGGCGCGCGTCTTCTACGTGTCGCTGTATCGCATGCACCAGATGGCACTGTACGGCGTGCCGCGCACGCTGCTGCTGATGCTCAGCGACCGCATCGGCCGCAGCACCGAGCCGCGCCTGAAACTGCACTGAAAGCGGCCGCGGAGCGGCCTTCTGATGACCCTCTCCCATTCATGGGAGAGGGTGCCCGCAGGGCGGGAGAGGGTAAACCGGCGTTTCCATACCCCGCTTACACCCTCCCCCACCTCCTCTCCGCAAGCGCGAGAGGAGAGACAAGCGAGTGACCACGCCGCAACACCCGAACGCCAGACACGAAAAAGCCCGCGCTAGGCGGGCTTCTTCGAATGGTGGTGGGTCGTGTAGGATTCGAACCTACGACCAATTGGTTAAAAGCCAACTGCTCTACCAACTGAGCTAACGACCCAAATATGGTCGGGGTAGGGGGATTCGAACTCCCGACATCTTGCTCCCAAAGCAAGCGCGCTACCGGACTGCGCTATACCCCGATTGGAATTTGGCTCCGCGACCTGGACTCGAACCAGGGACCCAATGATTAACAGTCATTTGCTCTACCGACTGAGCTATCGCGGAACTACTGACATTCCAGCCTCAACCGCGTTTCGCTTTCGCGTTGCCGCTGCTGAGGCGCGCCATTTTACGTAGCAAAAATTCCCTGTCAACCCCTGCAAACTGCTTTTACGACAATGCTTTGCAGCACGGGCATGGACTACTATATGTTTCATCGAACTGCGGCACGACGCAGGACGCGCCAGACGACGACGCCAGTTAGGACAGTCCATGAGCAGCCAGGACCAGCCCCCCATTCACCCCAAGGTGGTCAGCCTCGCCAGCCGCGGCATACAGCCGCGCTTCAGCGACCTGGTGCAGGCGTGCCGCAAACTGGTGATGAATCGCCTGGCGGAGCACCTCAACGGCGTCTTCGGCCAGGTCGACGACACCCTGTTCGAGTGCGCCGAGAAGGCCGAGAACAACAAGGTGCAGACGCTGTTCTTCGACAGCATGCGCGAGATACGCCGGCAACGCCCGCAGATCGAGCGCAGCTATCACCAGCAGATCGCCACCAACTTCTCCGATTTCCTCGACGGCAAGCTGCAGAGCCAGACCGCCGCGCAACTGGACTCCGAACACCTGGAGCTGGTGCAGAACGAAGATTACGAAGAGACCCTGCAAGTCACCAACATGGTCAGCCGGGTCAAGGCCCGCTGCACGCAGCAGCTGTTCGCCCTGGAGCAGCGCCTGGCGCTGCTCAACAACGGGCAGAAGCTCGGCGAGGACAACAACCCCTTCGGCCCGCAGGCCATTGCCCAGGCCTTTCGCGAGGCACTGGCGCCCTGCCCGTTCCCGCTGCAGATCAAGACCATCCTCTACATGCTCTTCGATCGCCATGTGATGCAGAGCCTGGACTCGCTGTACGGCGCCCTCAACCAGCGCCTGATCGACGCCGGCGTGCTGCCCAACCTCAAGTACAGCGCGCAGATCAACCCGAGCGTCAGCCGCCCGGAGGCACCCAAGGCAGAAGCCCCCGCGCCGGCGCAGCCAGCCACCGGAAAACCCGGCACGGCCCCGGCGAGCGCAGAGCCCGCGCTGCTCGACCTCGACCTGAGCGCGCCTCCCCCGAGCGATCCGTCGGCGCTGTTCAGCGGCCTGTCCAGCCTGCTGGACGAACATCGCCACAGTCATCCAGATGCCCCCCTGCTCGGCGGTACGCGCAGCATCGTCAGCTTCTCGCCGCGTGAGGCCAGCCGGACCTACAGCGCCAGCGAGCTGCTCGCCGCGCTCAACCGCATGCAACAGCAGTCGGCGCACGAACTGGCCCAGCGGCTGCAGAAGCCGCAGGCGGTCGAGGGCCTGAAGGCCGATCTGCAACAGCAGCTAGAATCCCACAGCAGCCTGCCCGGCGACAGCAAGGTTTCCGAGCAGGAAGCCGATGTGATCGACCTGGTCGGCATGCTGTTCGACTTCATCCTCGACGACGAGAATCTGCCGGACGCCTGCAAGACCGCGCTGTCGCACCTGCATACGCCCTACCTGAAGATCGCCCTGATGGACAAGGCGCTGTTCACCCAGCATCACCACCCGGCGCGGCGCCTGCTCAACACCATGGCCCAGGCCGGCGTGCTGTATGGCAGCGAGGGTGACGAGCGCGGCTTGCTGGCCAAGATGCAGTGGGTGGTCGAGCGCGTGATTCACGGCTTCAGCGGCGACCTGGCGCTGTTCGATGGCCTGATCGAAGAGTTCAACGAATATGTCGATACCCTGCGCCACAAGGTCGAGCTGCGTGAGCGCCGCGCGGTAGAAGCCGCCAAGGGCAGGGATCGTCTGCTCGGCGCGCGCGAACAGGCTCTGGACGTGGTGCAGCGCTGCCTGGAGCAACGTGACCTGCCGGCGATCATCCGCAACTTCCTCGAGCTGACCTGGGCCGATGTGCTGGTCTTCGTCCTGCTGCGCCATGGCGAACAGAGCGAGGAATGGCGACGGGCCAGCGAAGTGGCCGAGCAGCTGGCCTGGAGCGGCACCCCGCTGGACGACGCGGACACGCAGCGCCTGCAGGAACTGCGCGTGCCCATGCTCAGCGACCTGCGCAAAGGCCTGGAGTTGCTGGGCGGCTACCACGAAGATGGCATTCGTCGCCTGCTGCAGGACCTGGTCGCCTGCCAACACGCCGTGCAGGCCAAGCAGCCGCAACTGGCCGCGCAACTGAGTCCCACCCTGCCGGAAAGCCCGCTGGGTGCCATGCTCGGCGAGGATGCCGATCTGGTGCGCCAGGCGCCGTCACGCAACACGCTCTCGACACGTGCGCAGGCGCTGGCCAAGGAACTGGCGGATGTCGAGTTCGGCACCTGGTTCGAATTCGTCAGCAACGGCCAGAGCCGCGTGCTCAAACTCTCCTGGTTCAGCCCGACCACGCACAACTACATGTTCGTCGACAACAGTGGTCAGCGTGTCGCGATCAAGCCGCTCACCGTACTGGCGAACGAAATGGAGAAGGGCCTGGCCCGCATCGTCACCCCCGAACGCGCAACACCACTGGTGGATCGCGCACTGACAGCCATCTACCGCGTGCTGCAGCGTTTCACTGGCCGCGCAGCCGAACCCCGCTGAGGAATTTCCATGGAAGAGCGTCGCCAACATAGCCGCCATGGCACCGAGATGCAGCTGGAGGTCTTCGACCTCAACAGCGGGCAGCGCCTTGGCCGTATCGTCGACCTGTCCGCGGACGGTTTCATGCTGTTCAGCGACACCCCGCATACGGCCGATGCCGTGCTGGAGTGCCGCCTGGTCTGCACCTCGGAAACCCATGGCCTGCAGGAAGTGCACCTCGGGGCGGACTGCCTGTGGAGCCGGCCGGGTGCCGACGGCCAGCATTGCTGGGCCGGCTTCCATATCATTGACCTGGCCGAGGACCAGGCCAAGGCGCTGGAAGCGCTACTGGCCAAGCTGTAGCCCCGCCCGCCTGGCGCAGATGGCCACCGCGCCCTCTGCGCCACAACGAAAAACGGAGCCCGCAGGCTCCGTTTTTCATCCACCGGACGCTTACTGCGCCAGTTTCTTGTAACGCACGCGGTGCGGCTGCGCGGCGGCGTCGCCCAAGCGCTTCTTGCGATCGGCTTCGAACTCGGTGTAGTTGCCTTCGAAGAAGTTGACCTTGGCATCGTCCTCGTAGGAGAGGATGTGGGTGGCGATACGGTCGAGGAACCAGCGATCGTGGGAAATCACGATGGCGGCGCCGGGGAAGTCCAGCAGCGCGTCTTCCAACGCACGCAGGGTCTCCACGTCGAGGTCGTTGGACGGTTCGTCGAGCAGCAGCACGTTGCCGCCCTGCTTCAGGGTCAGGGCCATGTGCAGACGGCCACGCTCACCACCGGAGAGGTCCTTGACGAACTTCTGCTGGTCGGCGCCCTTGAAGTTGAAGCGGCCGACGTAACCACGCGACGGCACCTCGTAGTTGCCCACCTTGATCATGTCGAAGCCGTCGGAGACCTGCTCCCACACGGTCTTGTTGCCTTCGAGCGCCTCGCGGCTCTGCTCGACGCTGGCGATCTGCACGGTTTCACCGATCTCGATGTGGCCGGAGTCCGGTTGTTCCTTGCCGGTGATCATGCGCAGCAGGGTCGACTTACCGGCACCGTTGCCGCCGATCACGCCGACGATGGCGCCTTTGGGGATGCTGAAGGACAGGTCGTCGATCAGTACGCGGTCACCGAACGACTTCGACACATTGACGAAGTCGATGACCTTGTCGCCCAGACGCGGACCGGCCGGGATGTAGATCTCGTTGGTCTCGCTGCGTTTCTGGAATTCCTGCGACTGCATTTCCTCGAAGCGCTGCAGACGCGCCTTGGACTTCGACTGACGCGCCTTGGCGCCCTGGCGAACCCACTCCAGTTCGGCCTTCATGGCCTTGGCGTGCGACGCCTCGGCCTTGGCTTCCTGGGCCAGACGGTTGGACTTCGATTCCAGCCAGCCGGAGTAGTTGCCCTCGTAGGGGATGCCGTGGCCACGGTCGAGTTCGAGAATCCAGCCGGCGACGTTGTCGAGGAAGTAACGGTCGTGGGTGATCGCCACCACGGTGCCGGGGAAATCGTGCAGGAAGCGCTCCAGCCAGGCCACCGAGTCGGCATCCAGGTGGTTGGTCGGTTCGTCCAGCAGCAGCATGTCGGGCGCCGACAGCAGCAGACGGCACAGCGCCACACGGCGCTTCTCGCCACCGGAGAGGTGCTCGATCTTGGCGTCCCAGGCCGGCAGACGCAGGGCGTCGGCGGCGACTTCCAGCTGGCGCTCCAGGTTATGCCCATCGGCGGCCTGCAGAATGGCTTCCAGCTTGGCCTGTTCGGCGGCCAGCGCATCGAAGTCGGCATCCGGCTCGGCATAGGCGGCGTACACCTCGTCGAGACGTGCCTGGGCCTGCTTGATCTCGCCTACTGCCTCTTCGACGATGTCGCGCACGCTCTTGGTCGGGTCCAGCTGCGGTTCCTGCGGCAGGTAACCGACCTTGATGCCGGGCATGGGACGGGCTTCGCCGTCGATCTCGGTGTCGACGCCCGCCATGATGCGCAGCAGCGTCGACTTGCCGGCGCCGTTGAGGCCGAGCACACCGATCTTGGCGCCCGGGAAGAACGAGAGAGAGATGTCCTTGAGGATTTCACGCTTCGGCGGGACGACCTTGCTGACCCGATGCATGCTGTAGACGTACTGAGCCATGGAGAACCTGACTGGTGAGAATGAGAGCTGAAAAAGTGGCGCACCCGGCACGCGTGGCGAAAACGTCGTGGGGACGCTGAACGTGCGATGCGCAACCGTCGTTTGCCGTCTGCGGCCGTTTTCGCGACCTCCGCAGCCTGACAACGTGCAGAGACCTTAGCCGCCACGGAGAGGAACGCCAAGTATGGCGCGGACAGTTCGCGCACGCGGCGCAAAGCTACCGCAATGCAGGCGACAGGGCAAACTACGCTCGTCGAGCGGAACTGGCACTTGGCCACATTTACAGGCATTCTAGCCGGCTGACGTGAGCAGAGGCCCGCTCGCGCTTGTCATAGCAGATACAACCCCGCACTGGCTGCAGGCTCATAGAACGTGTCGACTCCCTCATCCCAGCCGAACTCCCCCACGGGCGAGTCGCGTGCGCCAAGGCGTCGCGAAGCGCTGCGGCGTGCGCTGGTGGTCCTGGTGCTGGCGATTCTGGGCCTGCTGGCCTGGCAACTGGTGCAGGAGCATCGGCAACTGCTCGGCAGCCAGAAGCAGCTCAGCCTCAGTTACGGTGAACAGCTGGCCAAGCACCTGAGCCTGAGCATGCGCCTGAAGGCCCAGGCCGGGCAGGCCATGCTGCACAGCGCGGAGGACGCCAAGCACAGTAACGCCGAACTGCTCGGCACGCTGCGCAGCATTTTCCCGACCCTCAGCAGCATGGCCTGGTTCGACGCCAACGGTCAGTTGCTCAGCGACAGCTTCGCCAGTGCGAACGACCGCAGCTTCATTCGCAACCAGCTGCAGCGCAGCGCTTCGGCCGCCTACCATTTCGCCTTCAGTGCCCAGGACGGCGGCGCCCTGTACCTGCTGCTGCGGCAGGCCGACGGCAGCCATCGCGTCCTGCGCATGAGCACCAAGGCGCTGAGGAACTGGCTGCGCGAGCAACACCAGAGCGAACACGACTGGCTGCTCGAGGACCAGCAGAGCCTGCGCGTCATCGCCCGGGCCGACCACCTGCAGCAGGCGGCCGGCAGCATCGCACCGGTCACCGGCGCCGAGCAGGCGCAGAGCCTCGCACAGATTCCCCTGCCCGGCAGCGACTGGCAGCTGCGCCCGCTCTTCGATGCCGATCGCGCCAGCAACGAGCTGATGCCAGCGCTGGCCGGCAAGTTCCTGCTGTTCGTCCTGTGCTCGTTGCTGACGCTCCTCGCCCTCTACGGCCTGCAACGCGAGCAGCGCCGCCTGCAGCGCCTGAACACCGAGTCGCGGCGCTCGCTGCATCGCGCCGCCAGTGCGCTCGGGGCAGTCGAAGAACGCATTCTCGTGACCCAGTCCGATGGCAAGCTGCGCTACCTCAACCCGCAGGCCGAGGCGCTGTTCGGCCTCAGCAGCGAGGCCGCCTGGGACCTGCACCTGCTCGACCTGCTGCCCGACCTCGATCCGTTGCTGCTCAACAGCCCGCAGCTGGCCGGCGACCCCGGCCCCGAGCTGGTCCGGGTGGAGCGCCAGGGCAGCGCCCGCCTGTTCGCCGTGACCCGCAGCGACATCGGCGACGCCGGGCCAAGGGGTGGCTACGTCTGGGTACTGCGCGACGTGACCGACGAGCAGCAGGCGATGCGCGTGCTGCAGGAAACCCGCAGGCGCTATCAGGACATCTTCGACGGCACCGGGGTCGCCCTCTGCGTGCTTGACCTCTCTGGCCTGCGCAGCCTGCTGCTGCAGAACAAGCTGCGCGATGCCGCCGGCCTCCAGCGCTGGCTGAAAGCCGATGCCCAGCACCACACACTGCTGCTGGACCAGCTGCGCATCACCGAGGCCAATCAGGTGGCGCTCAACCTGCTCGGCGTCAAATCCATCGAGCAGGCCTGGCATCAGCTGATCGACAGCGGCCCGATCAGGCCGGACGACCTGCGCTACCGGCTGGCGGTCGCCGTGCTCGAAGGTCCCAACCTGGTGGAGCTGGAGACCCAGCTGGTCACCGCGCAGGGCCTGCAGCGCCATGTCTGGCTGGTCCTGCGCCTGCCGGAGATCATCCAGGACTACCAGGCCGTGACGCTGAGCATCAGCGACATCACCAGCCGCAAGCGCATCGAGCTGTCGCTGATCGAGCGCGAGCGCTTCTGGTCCGAGGTGGTACGTTCGGTACCCGACCTGCTCTACGTGCATGACATGCAGAACCGCCAGGTGCTGTTCAGCAACCACAGCCTCGGCCTGCAACTCGGCTACAGCAAGGCCGAGCTGCGCAGCATGCGCGAGGATTTCTGGGAGCAGGTGCTGCACCCGGACGACAGCGACTACTACTGGCGTATCCGCAACCTGCAGAAAGTGGTCGGCGACGGCCTGCTGCTCGAGTCGGTGCTGCGCTGGCGCCACCGCGACGGCCAGTGGCGCTGGTTCAGCATCCGCGAGCAGGCCCTGGCGCGCGATGAGCGGGGCCGGGTAAGCCGCCTGATCGGCGTCGCCAAGGACATCACCGAACAGATCGAACGCAACCAGTCGCTGCGCGACAGCGAGCAGCGCTATCGCCTGCTGGCGGAAAGCATCAGCGACGTGATCTTCTCCACCGACAGCAGCCTGGCGCTGAACTACGTCAGCCCCTCTGTCGAGCCGGTGCTGGGCTACTCCGTCAACTGGGTCATGGCCAACGGTTTCGCCAATATGGCCGCCAACCCGCAGCAACTGGTCGGCCTCAACCACCTGCTCGAACGCATTCGCGATGCACTCGGCGAACGCGATCGCCTCAACCGCCTGCGCGACGAACTGCCGGACCAGCTGTTCGTGTTCGACTGCCTGCGTGCCGACGGCCACAAGATCCCGGTGGAGCTGCGCCTGGTGCTGATGTGGGACGAGAACGGTCGCTTCGAGGGCATCCTCGGCGTAGGCCGCGACATCAGCCAGCAGCGCCGCGCGGAAAAGGACCTGCGCATGGCGGCGACGGTCTTCGAACACTCCACCGCTGCGATCCTGGTGACCGATCCGGCCGGCTACATCGTTCAGGTCAACAAGGCGTTCAGCCGGGTCAGCGGCTATTCCGCCGGCCAGGTGCTCGACCAGTTGCCCGGCATGCTCACCGCCGATCGCCAGCAGGCGACGCACATGCAGTACATCCTCGGCCAGCTCAACCAGCGCGGCAGCTGGGAGGGCGAGGTCTGGCTCAAGCGCAAGGGTGGCGAGAACTTCCCGGCCTGGGTCGGCATCACGGCGGTGCACGACGAGGAAGGCGACCTCGTCAGCTACGTGTGCTTCTTCAGCGACATCAGCGAGCGCAAGGCCAGCGAGCAGCGTATCCACCGCCTGGCCTACTACGATGCCCTCACCCACCTGCCCAACCGCACGCTGTTCCAGGACCGGCTGCACAGCGCCCTGCAACATGCCGAACGGCATGACGAGTGGGTGGTGCTGATGTTCCTCGACCTCGATCGCTTCAAGCCGATCAACGATTCGCTGGGCCACGCGGCCGGTGACCGCATGCTCAAGGACGTGGCCGTGCGCCTGTCGGCCTGCGTCGACGGTGACGACACCGTCGCGCGCATGGGCGGCGACGAATTCACCCTGCTGCTGCAACCGCGCGCCAGCCGCGAAGGTGCACTGAACCGCGCCATCCATGTCGCCGAGCAGATTCTCGCCAGCCTGGCACGCCCCTTCGTGCTCGAAGGACGCGAGTTCTTCGTCACGGCCAGCATCGGCATCGCCCTCGCCCCGCAGGACGGTGACGAGCTGAGCCAGCTGATGAAGAACGCCGACACCGCCATGTACCACGCCAAGGAACGTGGCAAGAACAACTTCCAGTTCTACCAGGCCGACATGAACGCCAGCGCCCTGGAGCGCCTGGAGCTGGAGAGCGACCTGCGCCATGCCCAGGAACAGGGCCAGTTCGTCCTGCACTACCAGCCACAGTTCTCCGGCGACGGCCGCCGCCTGACCGGCGTCGAGGCCCTGCTGCGCTGGAATCACCCGAGCCGTGGCCTGGTACCGCCGGACGATTTCATCCCGGTGCTGGAAGAGCTCGGGCTGGTGGTACAGGTCGGCGAATGGGTCCTGGAAGAAGCCTGCCGCCAGCTCAAGGCCTGGCACGACGAGAAGATCCGCATCCCCAAGGTCTCGGTCAACCTCTCCGCCCGTCAGTTCGCCGAAGGCGACCTGAGCGCGCGCATCGCCGCCGTCATCGAACGCACCGGGCTGCCGCCAGCCTGCCTGGAGGTCGAGCTGACCGAGAGCATCCTGATGCACGACGTGACCAGCGCCATGCAGACGCTGCACGAGCTCAAGCGCCTGGGCCTGTGCATCGCGGTGGACGACTTCGGCACCGGCTACAGCTCGCTGAACTACCTCAAGCAGTTCCCCATCGACGTGCTGAAGATCGACCGCAGCTTCGTCGACGGCCTGCCGGAGGGTGAGCAGGATGCGCAGATCGCCCGCGCCATCATCGCCATGGCCCACAGCCTGAACATGATGGTGATCGCCGAAGGCGTGGAGAGCCAGGCGCAACTGGACTTCCTGCGCGAGCACGGCTGCGACGAGGTGCAGGGCTACCTGCTCGGGCGGCCGGTGCAGGCCCAGCAGTTCAGCGCCCAGTTCAACGCTGCCGAGCTGTTCATGCTCATCTGAACGACGCGCATGAGGGCCACTTGTCTGCCTCATGACCGACCTTCATATGCCTGAATGCGACCTTTGCGGTAGAATCCGCCCCTTAATTTCTTCCGCCCAACTGGTTTTCAGGGGATTGCCATGTTCAGCCGTGATTTGAATCTCGCTCGTTTTGACGCCGAACTCTTTGCCGCGATGGAGCAGGAAGCTCAGCGCCAGGAAGAGCACATCGAGCTGATCGCCTCGGAAAACTACACCAGCCCGGCGGTGATGGAAGCTCAGGGCAGTGTGCTGACCAACAAGTACGCCGAAGGCTACCCGGGCAAGCGTTACTACGGTGGCTGCGAGTACGTCGACGTGGTCGAGCAGCTGGCCATCGACCGTGCCAAGGAACTGTTCGGCGCCGACTACGCCAACGTCCAGCCGCACTCCGGCAGCCAGGCCAACAGCGCCGTGTACATGGCCCTGCTCAACGCTGGCGACACCGTGCTGGGCATGAGCCTGGCCCACGGCGGCCACCTGACCCACGGCGCCAGCGTCAGCTTCTCCGGCAAGATCTACAACGCCGTGCAGTACGGCATCAACGACCAGGGCCTGATCGACTACGACGAAGTCGAGCGCCTGGCCGTCGAGCACAAGCCGAAGATGATCATCGCCGGCTTCAGCGCCTACTCGCAGGTACTGGACTTCCCACGCTTCCGCGCCATCGCCGACAAGGTCGGTGCCTACCTGTTCGTCGACATGGCCCACGTCGCCGGCCTGGTCGCCGCCGGCCTGTACCCGAACCCGGTGCCGTTCGCCGATGTGGTCACCACCACCACCCACAAGACCCTGCGTGGTCCGCGCGGTGGCCTGATCCTGGCGCGCAAGAACGAAGAGCTGGAGAAGAAGTTCAACTCCGCCGTCTTCCCAGGCGGCCAGGGCGGCCCGCTGGAGCACGTCATCGCCGCCAAGGCCGTGTGCTTCAAGGAAGCGCTGCAGCCCGAGTTCAAGGCCTACCAGGCCCAGGTGATCAAGAACGCCCAGAGCATGGCTCAGGTGTTCATCGAAAACGGCTACGACGTGGTTTCCGGCGGCACCGAGAACCACCTGTTCCTGCTGTCGCTGATCAAGCAGGACATCACCGGCAAGGACGCGGATGCCGCCCTGGGCCGCGCCTACATCACCGTGAACAAGAACAGCGTGCCGAACGACCCGCGCTCGCCGTTCGTCACCTCCGGCCTGCGTATCGGCACCCCGGCCGTGACCACTCGCGGCTTCAAGGAAGACGAGTGCCGCCAGCTGGCAGGCTGGATCTGTGAAGTGCTGGCCAACATCGGCAACGATGAAGTCGAAGGCCGCGTGCGCGAGCAGGTCAAGGCCCTGTGCGCCCGCTTCCCGGTCTACGGCAACTGAGGCTCAGCCTGAAATGAAGAAGCCCGCCGATCGGCGGGCTTCTTTTTGCCTGGGATTCAACGCAGCATGTCAGGCCGGTTGTTTCACATAGCGCGCCAGCTGGGCGTCGCGGCTCATCACGTCGAGGGTGGCGGCCAGTACCTGCTCGCTGGTGGCGTCGGCCTGGCTGAAGATGCTGCCGAAATTGTCGTGGGTGACCTTGGCGAAGTGTGCACGGTCCTTGGCCTCCACACCCAGCAGGGTGGCGTAGGCATCCAGCGCCTCGCCCTCACCGACCGCCATGTCTTCGGCGATGGAGTCGAGCATGCCGTTCATCGCCAGCATGGAGCGACCGTTGTAGCCCAGCGCACCGCTGGTGTCGCAGCCGTTGGTACCGGAGGTCATGCCAAAGGTGGCATTGCCCGAGGTGCCGTTGGTGGTGGTAGCCAGGAAGTGCGGCGCCATGCCGCGCTGCCCTTCGAACAACATGTTGCCCCAGCCGCAGCCATTGCCACCGGCTGCGTCGGCGAATGCGCCAACACTGGCCATACTCAACAGGCCAAAGACCAAACCCTTGCCCAGCAGTCGCTTGCTCATATCTATCGCTCCGCAATATCGAGTAGTAAAAACCGCATAAGGAGCTTTGGCGACACTTGCCCACCTGTCAAACTGATGTGTATCTGTCGTGAGCCACGACGTGGCGCACATCACACGACCAACAGCCTTGACTATAGTGATGTAAACACCTCAGGAGCATGGGCATGAGTGAACCAGCCAATGAGCGTCGGCGCTTCCAGCGCATCGCCTTCGACGCTCCCACCGTAATCGCCCAGGGTGAGCGGCAATGGAAGGCAGCGCTGCACGACATCTCACTCAAAGGCCTGCTGATCAGGACGCCGCGCGATTGGAGCGGTGACCCGGATCAGCCGTTCGAGGCGCTGGTGGAACTGGGCGGCGAAGCCCGGGTGAAGATGGAGGTGGTGCTGACCCGTACGCAGCCTCACTACCTCGGCTTCGTCTGCCGCCATATCGACCTCGAATCCATCAGCCACCTGCGCCGCCTGGTCGAACTCAACCTTGGCGATGAAGAGCTGCTGGAGCGCGAACTGGCGGCACTGGGCGAAGACGACTGAGCCGATCAGTGACGCAGGCAGGCAGCCTCGGCCTGCTCGCGGCGCTGACGTCGCGCCTGGAGACGCTGCGCCTCGCGGCGAGCATCGCGCGACTCGACAGCCTTGGCGTCGAAGTTGAAAGCACGGGAAAAGAAGTCGAAGAACAGGAACATGAGGGTGTCTCCTTGGTTGGATACACCCTCATGCTGCGCGTAGATAGCCTGCTACCTATTGATCCCGGTCAATTCTGCCCGGAGCCCCCTCGCGGCAGAACGCCGCAGCCCCGAAGCTACTCGAACAACGCATCCAGCGCCTGCTCCAGGCGCGTCACCGCGATGATCTGCAATCCTGCCGGCGCTTCCTTCGGCGCATTGCCCTTGGGCACGATGGCGCGCTTGAAGCCATGCTTGGCCGCTTCCTTGAGGCGCTCCTGGCCACTGGGCACCGGGCGGATCTCGCCGGACAGGCCGATCTCGCCGAACACCAGCAGGTCATGTTGCAGCGGGCGGTTGCGCAGGCTGGAGATGACCGCCGCCATCAGCGCCAGATCCGACGCCGTTTCCAGCACCTTCACCCCGCCGACCACGTTGAGGAATACGTCCTGGTCGTAGGTGGGGATGCCGCCATGGCGATGCAGCACGGCCAGGAGCATCGCCAGGCGATTCTGGTCCAGGCCCAGGGTGACGCGGCGCGGGTTGCCCAGGTGGCTGGTGTCGACCAGCGCCTGCACCTCCACCAGCATCGGCCGCGAGCCCTCCCAGGTGGCCATCACCACGCTGCCGGGCACCGCCTCCTGGGCACGGGTGAGGAAGATCGCCGAGGGGTTGGAGACTTCCTTGAGGCCCTTGTCGGTCATGCCGAACACGCCCAGTTCATTTACCGCGCCAAAGCGGTTCTTCACCGCGCGCAGCAGGCGCAGGCGCCCGTCGGACTCACCCTCGAAATACAGCACGGTATCGACCATGTGCTCCAGCACCCGCGGGCCGGCCAGCGCGCCTTCCTTGGTGACGTGGCCGACCAGGAAGATCGCCGTGCCGCTCTGCTTGGCGAAGCGCACCAGCAGCGCCGCGCTCTCGCGTACCTGGGCGACGCCGCCCGGCGCGGACTGCAGCTGCTCGGTGAAGATGGTCTGGATCGAGTCGATCACCATGACCTTGGGCTTTTCCTGACGGGCGGTGGCGATGATCGACTCGATGCAGGTCTCGGTCATCACCTTGAGCTTGTCCTGCGGCAGGTCCAGACGCCGGGCGCGCATGGCCACCTGCTGCTGCGACTCCTCGCCGGTGACGTACAGGGCCGGGAAGCGCTGGGCGACATTGCACAGGGTCTGCAGCAGGATGGTCGACTTGCCGATGCCCGGATCACCGCCGATCAGCACCACCGAGCCATCCACCAGGCCGCCGCCCAGCACCCGGTCCAGCTCACTGGAGGCGCTGGAGAAACGCGGAATCTCCTCGACGCTGACCTCGGCCAGGGTCTTGATATTGGCCTTGTCGCCCGCCCAGCCGCTGCGCCCACTGGGCGTGGCGCCCTCGACCACGGTTTCCACCAGGGTATTCCAGGCGCCGCACTCACCACACTGCCCCGCCCACTTCGGGAAGGTGGCGCCGCACTCGGTGCAGCCGTACATGCGTTTTGCCTTGGCCATGGGGTAGTCGTCCTGCCTGTTCAACGAAGGCTGGAACGATACCGAACAACTGGATAAATTTACAGACCAGGTCTATTTCACGTGGATACGTTCATGCAGATCGAACTGCTGCCCACCAGCGCCGAACAGCTTCCGCTGCTCGCCAACCTGTACCAGTTCTATGCCTACGAAAGCTCCGACTGGGAGCAGGAGGACGTGGAAACCGACGGACGCTTCTACATCCACGAGCCGCACCTGCAACGCTACTGGCAGGACGCCGGCTGGAGCGCACAGCTGATCCTCGCCGACGGCTTCATCGCTGGCTTCGTGCTGATCGAGCGCAGCGAGCTACCCGGCATCGACGCCCCGGAGTTCGCCGACCTGTTCATTCTGAAGAAGTACCGCCGTCGGGGCATCGGCCGTGCGCTGGTGCAGCAGCTGATGGGCGATGGCCAGCCCTGGCTGCTGCGCTACTACTGCCAGGACGAACTGGCCCGGGCCTTCTGGCAACGGCTGCTGAGCGAGTGGCCCAGACCCGCGCGGGCGATCTGGACGGAGGATGAAGCGGACGGGCTGCTCACCTACCTGATCAACCCGCCGGTGCATTGAAACCTGGGCCGGGGCTCAGTCCTTGCAACCGTTGCCGCAACCGCAGCACTGCCCGCTGGCACGCTTGAGCTGCCGAGCCAGTTCATCCTTGAGCGCGACGCGGTTGAGCTTGAGCGCCTGCAGGGAGACGTCGTCGAGCAACTCGATGCCGTCTTCGATCCGGCAGATGCGCTTGTCCAGCACCTCGTACTCCTCGGCCTGCCTGGCGAAGAGCGCATCGCCTTGGCGCAGGCGCTGCAGGGCGTCGCGGTGCTCGGGGAAATCATGGATCAGGGGGTGATGATCGACGTGCATGGTGCAGCTCCTGGCTAAGGTGTTGATCGCAGCCTAGCCCGCCGCCGTCGCCCCGCCCTTGACCCTGATCAAGCCCCCATCAGGTAGCCCCGTGCAGCAGGTCCGCGATCTCGTCCTTGAGGCCGACGCGCTGTAGCTTGAGCCCCTGCAGCATCAGATCATCGGCGACCGAACGGCCGTCCTCTATCTCGTAGATGCGCTTGTCCAGTGCCTCGTACTCCTCCGCCAGCCTGGCGAAGCGCGCGTCGCTCTGCATCAGCTTGCGCAACGCATCGTGCTGCTGCGGAAATTCTCGGTTGAGCGGGTGATGTTCAAGCGGCATGGAGGACCCTCCCGGAGATCGTCCTATTCAGCCTAGTCGAAGCTGCGCCAGGCGTAGCCCCGCCACACGAGCGCAGCAGGCACCGAGAGGAAATGAAATGTTGCAGCTTGCGTGCATTGTGCAGCCTGTTTTCCGTTAAATTGGCAGACCCTTGGTTACCAACACCCCTACATGACACTCCTGATAGCGTTCGCTGTCCTCTCCATCCTGGTTTCGTTCATCTGTTCCATTCTCGAAGCCGCGCTGCTCTCCCTCACGCCCAGCTACATCGCTCAGCAGAAGCTCGAACGACCGCGCCTGTATGAACGCCTGAAGGCGCTCAAGGACAAGATCGACCAGCCGCTGGCGGCCATTCTCACGCTGAACACCGTTGCCCACACGGTCGGCGCCACGGGCGTCGGTGCGCAGGTGACCATTGTCTTCGGCGACGGCTACCTGGGTGCCGCCTCGGCGATCATGACCCTGCTGATCCTGGTGCTCTCGGAAATCCTGCCGAAGACCATCGGTGCACGCTACTGGCGTACCTTCGCGCCCTTCCTGCCCGGTCTGCTGCAGGCGATGATCCTGCTGCTCAAGCCGTTCATCTTCATGTCCGACCTGATCATGCGCCTGTTCGGCGGCAAGGAGCCGGAGCATGACGTGCGCCAGGAGATCAAGGCCCTGACCCTGCTCGGCCGCGAAGTGGGCTCGCTCGACGAGGACGAGCAGCGCGTGATCGGCAACATTCTCGACCTGCACGAGATTCGCCTGCGCGACATCATGACCCCGCGCATCGTCTGCGAATCGGCCGCGCCGGACGAGTCCATCGCCGCGTTCAAGGCCCGCGCCCGGTTGAGCCAGTTCTCCCGTTACCCGGTGATCGGCGAGGACGAGTCGCCGCTGGGCGTGGTGTTTCGCTACGACGCCCTGACCGCCGAGGATGATTCGGCCGCGCTGACCAGCATCATGAAACCGCTGAAGGTGGTGCCGGAAAGCATGAACGCCGAGAACCTGATGACCCAGCTGATGCAGGAGCGTCAGCACATGTGCCTGGTGTACGACGAGTTCGGCAGCTGGCGCGGCCTGGTGACGCTGGAAGACATCATGGAAACCATCATCGGCAAGCCGATCCTCGACGAGACCGACGACATCCCCAACATGCGCCGCTTCGCCAAGCGCCGCTGGGAGCATCGCATCAAGGCGATCCGCGAAGAAGACTGATCACCAGTAGTTCTCCACCGCCACCTGGCCCGGACGCCGGGTCAGGCTCAGGTTCAGGCCACGGGCCTTCAGGCGCTGGCGGATATCGTCGATCATCTGCGGGTTGCCGCAGATCATCACCCGCGAGTCCTCGGGCGTCAGCTGCAGGCCCGCCGCACGCTCCAAGTCGCCGCTGTCGAGCAGTTCGGTGATGCGCGCCCCCAGGCAGCCCGCCGCCGGCTCGCGTGTCACCACCGGCAGGTAGGTGAGCTTGTGTGCGAACTCGGCCAGGTGCTCCAGGCCGGCGAACCCCGCGATCATCGACTGGTAGGCCAGTTCGGCGCGGGTGCGCGCGCTGTACACCAGCACGATGCGTTCGAAACGCTGCCACACCTCGAAGTCCTGGAGGATCGACAGGAACGGCGCGATGCCGGTGCCGCTGCCCAGCAGCCACAGGTCGCGGCCGTCGACGAAACGGTCCAGCGTCAGGTAGCCGGTGGCCTGCCTTTCCACCAGCAGGCTGTCACCAGCGCGCAGACGGCTCAGCTCGCTGGTGAACTCGCCCCCCGGCACCACGATGGAGAAGAATTCGAGGAACTCGTCGTGCGGCGCGGATACCAGCGAGTAGGCGCGCCAGACCTGCGTGCCATCGGCCTTCTCCACGCCGAGACGCACGAACTGACCGGCGCGAAAGCGGAAGCCGGCAGCGCGCGTGGTGCGCAGGGTAAACAGACTCGGTGTCAGGCCCTGCACGTCCAGCAGTGTCTGACGGGTGAACTTGTCTTCGCTGACGGTCATAATCGCCTCCTCATCGAATACCCGCCCAGTCTGGCGCAATCGGCCGACGACAAACACCGAAGGTTTGCATGCCTACTCTCGATACCCCCTTCGCCAGCCTCGACCTGCTGCGCCAGCCGCACCAGCCGAACGAGCCGCTGCAAGCCTTCGACGCCGCCGACGAGTACCTGCTCAATCATCTGCATGAGCAGGGCATCCAGGCAGACACCCGGGTGCTGCTGCTCAACGACAGCTTCGGCGCCCTGGCCTGCTCGCTGGCGAGCCACTGCCAGGTGACCAGCAGCAGCGACTCGCACCTGGGCTTTCTCGCCCTGACCAGGAACCTCGCCGGCAATGGCCTCAGTGCGGACGCGGTGAGCTTCGTTCCGGCCAGCGCCAGTGCGCAAGGCCCGTTCGACTGGGTGCTGATCCGCGTGCCCAAGACCCTGGCCCTGCTCGAGGAACAGCTGATTCGCCTGCATGGTCAGCTGGCCCCCGGCGCGCGGGTGGTCGCCGGCGCCATGGTCAAGCACCTGCCACGTGCCGCAGGCGATCTGCTGGAGAAATACCTGGGCCCGGTGCAGGCCTCACTGGCGGTGAAGAAGGCGCGCCTGCTGCAGGTGAGCGTCGCCGACAAAGGCGCAGCGAGCTCGCCCTACCCGACGCGCTACCGCCTGGACACCCCCGCGCTGGAGCTGGTCAACCACGCCAACCTGTTCTGCCGCGAAGGCCTGGATATCGGCACCCGGGCGTTCCTCCCGCACCTGCCGCAGCACGTCGATGCGCGCCGGGTGGCCGATCTCGGTTGCGGCAACGGCGTGCTCGGCATCGCCTATGCCCTGAACAATCCGCAGGCCGAACTGACGCTGGTGGACGAGTCGTACATGGCCGTGCAATCGGCGCAGGAAAACTGGCGCGCGGCGCTGGGGGAACGACCGGCGATCATCCGTGCGGGCGACGGCCTGGCCGAGCAGCCGGCCGACTCGCTGGACCTGGTGCTGTGCAACCCGCCTTTCCATCAGCAGCAGGTGGTCGGCGACTTACTCGCCTGGCGCATGTTCCAGCAGGCCCGCGCCGCGCTGGTAACGGGCGGCGAGCTGTGGATCGTCGGCAACCGTCATCTCGGTTATCACGCCAAGCTCAAGCGCCTGTTCCGTGGCGTCGAGCAGGTCGCGGCCACGCCCAAGTTCGTCGTGCTCAAGGCCAGCAAGTAAGCGCCGCGCAGCCCCGACGCTCTCCGTAGCCCGGATACCATCCGGGGCACGCGCAGGACCTACAACGTCAGGGTGAAGCGCGACAGCAAGGCACCGGGCAGCGCCATGGAGCCGGTCTGGCGGGCGCCGTAGGTGCCTCCGGGCAGCAGCAGCTCGGGCGTTCGGCTCAGCGCCTCCAGATGCTCGCCGAAGAAGCTGAACAGCGAGTCGTCGAAGCGCATGGTACTGACCGGGGCCTGGATCTCGCCGTCCTCGACCCAGAAGGTGGCGAAGCGAGTCATGCCGGTCAGGCGCCCGGCCGGCAGGTCGGAGAAGTTGCAGTACCACAGGTTGCCGATGTACAGACCGCTACCCAGGCGCGCCAGCACCTCGCCTTCCTCCAGCTCGCCGCCGTGCACGCGCAGTGACAAGGGGTATTCGCCGCTGCACGCGCCGTTGGCGGTCAGGCCGTATTCGGCGGCGCTGCGCGAGCTGACCAGGCGCTCGCCGGGCTGCCCGGCACGGATCAGCGTCGCGGCCTGCCGCGGCCCTTCGCGGGTGAACGCCGGCGCCAGGCCGCCCTCGATACGCTCATCCATGCTCAACATGGGGCTGAGCGCGGCCTTGCCGCTGAACAGGCGCTGCAGCGGGCTGCCACCTGAGGCCAGCGCCTGCGCACCGAAGCCCCAGCAGAACAGGCCGAACAGCTCCTCCAGCGCCGCCGGGCTCAGGTAGGTGCGATAGTCCCCCGGCGCCAGCGCCCGCAGCGGTCGCCCGAGGTAGGCCAGTTGCTGGCGCGCGCCATGCAGCTTGCCGGCGAAGACCTCGACATCCCAGCGCTCGCCGGCGTAGGTGCTTTTCACCGCCTGCGCGTTGCCGTGGAACAGACTGAACTCGAGATTGAAGCTGCTTGCCACGTGCCAGCCAAAGGCCCCCCAGGAGCTGGCGAAGCCCTGATACTGCGGCCCGGCGGCGAGAAAGCCGACCAGGTCCAGCCCCTGCGCCAGCTCGCTGATCTGCACAGCCATGGCAGCGGCATCCTGCGGCGCGACCGCGTCGCTCGATTCGCTGCGCCAGGCCTCGCGGTTCAGGCGCAGATAGGGATCGTCAGGCAGGCCCGGCAGGATGGCGCGCAACTGCTGCACAGCCTGCTGCAGCAACGGCAGGTCGGCCTCCCGCTCGCCACTGAGCGCCAGCTTGCTCTCGGCATGCCGCAGGCCCCGGTACAGCGCCAGGGTGACGTACACCTGGCGTACCGTACCGGCCTGGCGCACACGGCCCTGATTGAAACGAATGAAGGCCGAGTCCTCGGCGTTGTAGCCAAGGGTGAAGCCTTCTTCACCGGCCAGCTGCTCCTGCAGGAAGGCGAGCAGCCCGTTGAAATGCTCACGCGCGCGCATCAGGCCGCCCCTCCGAACACATCGATGTCAGCGAACACGCAGGCCGGCGAGGCATGACCGACGCGAATCACCTGATTGGGCTCGCCCTTGCCACAGTAGGGCGTGCCCAGCACCTCGAAGGTGCTGGCATCGCCCACCGCCCGCAGGTTGCGCCAGAACTGCGCGCTGATGCCGCGATAGTTGGGGTTCTTCACCACGCCCTTGAGCTCACCGTTCTCGATCAGCTGACCCCACTCGCAGCCGAACTGGAACTTGTTGCGCGCGTCGTCGATGGACCAGGAGCGGTTGTTGCTCATCAGGATGCCCCGCTCGATGCCACCGATCAGCGCGTCCAGACGCTTGTCGCCCGGCTCCAGATTGAGATTGGCCATGCGATCGATCGGCGGCCGGTTCCAGCTGCAGGCACGGCTGTTGGCGACGCCCGGCAGGCCACTGCGCCACTGCGACAGCGCGCCGCCGAGGGGGCGCTGGAGAATGCCGTCGCGGATCAGCAGCTCGCGCCTGGCGGGCGTGCCGTCATCATCGAAGCCGTAGCTGGCCAGCTCGCCGGGCACATCCGGAGCGAAGCTGACATTGAGCAGCGGCGAGCCGTAGCGGTAGTGACCGAAGTCCTCCTGGCGGATGAAGCTGGTGCCGGCGAAGTTGCGCTCGTCGCCGAGGATGCGGTCCAGTTCCAGCGGATGGCCGATGGATTCATGGATCTGCAGGATCATCTGGTCCGGCAGCAGCAACAGGTCGCGCGCACCGCTGGGCGTGTTCGGTGCCAGCAGCAATTGCAGCGCCTCGTCGGCGATGCGCGCAGCGCTGCCGGGTACCCCCAGTTGCCCGAGCACTTCGGCGCCGCCCTGGCGCGCCAGGTGGGTGCCGCCGAAGCTGCGACTCTGACTGTCGTTGCCGTCGCTGGCGGTCACGCCCACCTGCGGGAACACGTAGCGCTGAGCACGGCGCAGGCAGGCCCCTGCACTGTTGAGGTAGATCTGCTGGTGATCGGTGAAGACCAGGCCCAGGTGGCTGTCCACCAGCCGGCTGTCCTGCGGGATGCCCGCTGCCTCGCTGAGCAGCCAGTCGAACCAGTGCGCCGGTTGCGCCGGCGACTGTGCGTAGCCCGGCATGACGTCATCGGCCCGCGCCTGCGGCACCGGCTGCGCCTGCACGTCCAGCAAGTGCTGGCCGGCCAGGGCACGGGCAATCGCCTCGGCCCGCTCCAGCGCGTCCTGCAGGCCGCACTGGCTGATGTCGCTGGTCGCCGCATAGGCCTCGACGCCCGCGATACGCACCGTGAGCATGGCGCCGCCGTCCAGCGAGAATGACGGTGCCTGCGCCACGCGCCGGCGTACCCAGTAGGACTCCCGGCCTTCCTGGACATGACGCAGCGCCCAGAAGTCAGCCGTGGATTTCAGCGCGGCAAAGCGCCGCTGCAGGGTGTCGCTGAGGGCGAACATCGGGCCTCCCGGAAGAATCGGTAGAGGCTGGCAGTATGGGAACAAGCGCCCGGCATGAGCAACTGCCGGCGCGTGCCGGCAGCGGGCGCGAAGCGAGCCTCAGAAATCGACCGTGGCCGAGACCTTGAAGGTACGTGGCGCTCCCTGCGTCAGGTAGCCGCCATTGGCCGAGGCCCAGTAGTTCTCGTCGGCGACGTTCTCCACCACAGCGTTGAGCGTCAGCGCGCGGTCGTCTAGCCGGGTCTTGTAGCATGCGCCCAGGTCGACACGCGTCCAGGCCGGAATGCTGTAGTCGTTGGCAGCGTCGACATACTGGCCGCCGGTGCGCAGCAGCAAGCCATTGAAGCTCAGCCCCGGCACGCCCGGCACATCCCAGTCGGCACCGACATTGAACTGGAATTCGGGTACGCCGACTGCCTGGTTGCCATCGTTGTCGCCACCTGCGGTGCCGCGCAGCTCGGCCTCCGTCCAGGTCACGCCGCCAAGCAGACGCAGGCCACGCACGGGCTCACCGAACAGGCTCAGCTCGACGCCACGGTTACGCTGCTCGGCATCCACCCCATAGTTGCCATTGCCGTCGATCACGCCTTGCGGCTGCTCGATACGGAAAACACTCAGGTTGCCGCCGAAGCGGCCCCAGTCGAGCTTCGCCCCTGCCTCGGTCTGCCTGGAGCGGTAAGGCGCGAACATCTGGCCTCGATTGTTCGCCGCACTGGGTGCGGTCGGCCCCTGCTGCAGCGACTCCACGCGGTTGGCATAGAGGGAGAGGTAGTCGGTGGCCTTGAACACCAGGCCATAGGCCGGCGTGGTGATGCTGTCCTGATAGTTGGAGGTGCGCGCACCACTGGCTGCACTCCAGGCATCGGCACCGATGCTCTGGCGGCGCAGGCCCAGGGTCAGCAGCACACGATCGTCGACGAAACCCAGGGTATCGGACAGTGCCAGACTCCTGTTCTGCACCTTGGCGGTGGTGTCCGGGTCGTGCAGGTCACCGGATGGCGCATTGGCCGTCGGCACGGCCACGGGCGAACCGTCGTACAGATTGCCCACGACACGATTGGTCGCACTGGTCGATTCGAAGGCGTTGCGCTTTTCCTGCCAGATGCCGTTGGCCGCCAGGTTGATCCTGTGGCTGACCGGCCCGCTCAGCAGCTCGCCACGCAGCCCCGTGGCCAGGCTCAGGGTTTCCTGGTCCAGCGGCGAATAGAGGCGGCCGATACGCGCGGCGCCATCAGCGCCGTACACATAGTTGGAGGCGTACACGCCGTTCTCCCGCGTGTACTTGCCGCCACCGATCAGGTAGGCGGTCCACGACGGCGACAGGTCGTACTCGGCGCTGAACATGGCGTAGCTGTCTTCCAGCTGCGACCAGCTCCAGGGTTGCGCGTAGTTGTGCCTGGAGTCCGGTGCGGACGGCACCTTGCCGTTGAGGGTACTGGTGACGCTGCTGTTGGAGGTGGTGGTCAGGTACACCACCGAACGCCCCTGATTGACGCGCTGCTTCTGATAGCCGAGGTCGGCCGCCAGGCGCAGGTGCTCGCCGCGATAATCCAGGCCCAGCGTGGCCAGGCTGAAGCGCGACTGCTCGTGATCGATATCACTCTCGCCCTCGCGCTGGGCCAGGTTCAGGCGCACACCGAAGCGCTTGTCCTCACCGAAACGACGGCCCAGATCGAGGTGCCCGCCGACCCGGCTGGCGTTGGCGTAGTCCAGAGTGAAGCGGCGGGTCGGGGTATCCTCGGCGCGTTTGGAGACCACGTTGATCGCCCCGCCCACGCCACTGCCACCCGGCGCCACACCGTTGATGAAGGCGTTGGCGCCCTTGAACACCTCGACGCGCTCAACCGATTCGGTGGAGATGATCTGCCGCGGCAGGATGCCGTACAGGCCGTTGAAGGCGATGTCGTCGCTGTACAGCTGGAAGCCACGCACGACGAAGACCTGGGAGAAGTTGCCAAAACCGTAGGACTGGCGCACGCCCGGGTCGCTGGCCAGCACGTCGGCCAGGGTCTGCGCCTGGCGCGTCTCGATCAGCTCGGAGGTGTAGCTGACAAAGGCGAATGGCGTGTCCTGCATGTCCTGGTTGCCCAGCAGCCCGAGATTGCCGCCACGCGCCACCTGACCGCCGGCGTAGGTGCTCGGCAAGTCAGCACGTGCAGCGAGCTGCGCACTGACCGTGGCGGCATCCAGCTCCAGCACATCCGCGCCCTGTGCCGCGGGCACCAAGGTGACGGTGCCGTCAGCGCCCACCTTGAAGCTCAGGCCGCTGCCGCGCAGCAGACGCTGCAGCCCCTCGTCGACCGGGTAATCGCCCTTGAGCGCCACGCTCGTCGCCACCTCGCGGGTCAGGCTGGCGTCGTAGAGCAGGCGCACGCCGGCCTGCTCGGCAAAATCGGTCAGCGCCGAATCCAGCGCCTGGGCTGGAATGTCCAGTTCCACAGCCTGGGCCTGGATGGTGGCGAAGCCGAGAGAAAGCGCGATCAAGCTCGGGAGGAAGGGAATCGAACGCATGCGGATGTCCTGTGTGCTGCTGTCTTTTATGCGAAGAAGTCGCATTTGCAAGAGCAGAAGACGAAGCTGTCAGGCATTCCTGAACCGGTGCCGTGATTTTTTTGCAAAAGATTCGGGACAAAGGCACCAGCATCGAGACCACGGTGGACAAGAAAGCGCTGTCCACCTTGCGTGTAGCCCGGATGAAATCCGGGAATCGGGTCCAGCCCCGTGGCCGGGGCTTGAATCACGAGCGGGCGATCTCGATCAGTCGTCGGACGACACCAGCAGCACGCCAGCGTGTAGCCCGGATGAAATCCGGGGATCGGGTCCAGCCCCATGGCCGGGGCTTGAATCACGACCGGGCGATCTCGATTAGTCGTCGGACGACACCAGCAGCACGCCAGGCAAACGGGTCAGCTTCACCGGCAGGGTCGTTTCGATGGCGCGCAGCACCGCCTGTGGATCGTGCAGGGCGAATACCCCGGTGACCTTCAGCTCACGTGCCTTGTCGTCGAGAAACAGCACACGCTGCGCCTGCTGCCGCGACAGCTCGCTGAACACCTCGCTCAGTGGCCGATCACGAAACACCAGACGCCCGCGTTGCCAGGCCAGCGAGCGGGCAGCATCCAGCGCCTGCACCACCTGCAACCTCCCGGCCTGCCAGGCAATCTGTTCACCGGCCTGCACCGCCCTCTCGTGACCCTGCTCATCGCGAACCTGCACCTGGCCTTCGGTGACGGCCAGCAGCACCTGATCATCGAGCATGTTGACGTCGAAGCGTGTTCCGGTCACACGGATGTGCGCCTGGCCGGCATCGAGCACGAAGGGGTGCCTGGCATCGGCTGCGACGTGAAAATCGGCCTGACCACGATACATCCGCACATGCCGCAGACCACCCGCATCGGCATCCCAGTCCAGCGCCGTGGCGCCGTTGAGTTGCAACTGCGAACCGTCGCTGAGCTGCACGCTGCGGATCTCTCCTGCGGCGCTGCGCACATCCGCATGCCAGCCAGGAGGGGCCAGCCAGAACGCCAGCAACAGACAGGCCGCAGTGGCCAACGGCACGGACCAGCGTCGGCTGCGGCGCGGCACAGACAGAGGCACAGCAGGCGCTCGCTCGACCTGGCCCAGCAGTGCCCACAGCCGCTCCACCTCGGCCAGGGCAGCGGCATGCCGTGGGCTGGCCCGGCGCCAGCGTTCGGCAGCGGCGCACTCGGCCTCGCTGGCGTTGCCGGAGTTGAGCAGCACCAGCCACTCACGGGCCTTGCGCCGCAGATCCTGATCAGTCAAGGCGATTCATCCATGCGTTCCTGGCAGTACTCGAGAGCCTTGAGGATATAGCGCCCGGCCATGCTTTCCGAGACGCCGAGGCGCTCGCCGATCTCACGCTGGGTCAGCCCGTCGAGGCGATTCCATAGCAGCGCCTGGCGCAGATGTTCGGGTAGCTCCTGCATGAGGCCTTGCAGGCGAGCCAGGCGCCGGCTGTCCTCGGTCGCCCGCTCAGGCTCGGGCACGTCGCTTTCCAGCGTCTCGTCGATAGGCGCCGATTGCGGGCGGACCAGTTGCTGGCGATGGTGATCGATCAGCAGATTACGCGCGACCCGATAGAGAAAGGCGCGCACGTTGCCGATCTCCTCGGCGCGCCGCCCCTGCAGGCGCAGCCAGGTTTCCTGGCGCAGATCAGCGGCCAGTTCGCTGCAACGCGTCTGGCGAACGAAGAAGCGCAACAGCTCCCCGGAGTGACGCCGGAACAACTCTTCCGAAGAGGATGGATCGCGAGGCGGGGACACGGAGAAGGCTCGGCACCGGGAAAGGCCGGAAAGTATTACACATGAAAATGATTTTCAAATGTATCGGCACTGAGCCGACCGCAGGCGCCTGCATCTCAGCCCGGCGTGCCCAGCCCCGCCGCGCTCATGAACAGGCGCAGCAGCCAGGCCACCACGCCGAGGGCAGTGACGCTGCAGGCCCAGATCAGCACCAGCCAGCCCAGGCGCTGCCATAGCGGTTTCTTCTCTTCGACTTCGGTCATATCGCCTCTCTCGCCCCCCGATTCAACGCGCCACCCGCCGAAGCCCGCTGCCAGCGCAGCAGGCTTCGCGCAGACTCTCAGTGGTAGCCATCATCCACCGTGACCTTGCCGCGGAACACGTAATAGCTCCAGGCGGTGTACATGAGGATGAAGGGAATAATGAACAGCGCCCCCACCAGCATGAAGCCCTGGCTCTGCGGCGGTGCAGCGGCCTGCCAGATGCTGATCGACGGCGGGATGACGTTCGGCCACAGGCTGATGCCCAGGCCGCTGTAGCCGAGGAAGATCAGCACCAGGGTGAGCACGAACGGCGAATAGTGCGCGTTGTCGGCCACCGCCTTGAGCAGCGCCCAGGTGCACAGCAGCACCAGCACCGGTACCGGCATGAACCAAAACAGGTTGGGCAGGCTAAACCAGCGTTCGGCGATGGGCGCATGGGCGAACGGCGTCCACAGGCTGACGATGGCCGTCACGCCGAGCAACACCAGCACCAGCGGTCGCGCCATGTCGTGCATCTGCTGCTGCAGGCGGCCTTCGGTTTTCATGATCAGCCAGGTGCAGCCGAGCAGCGCGTAGGCCGCGATCAGGGCCAGCCCGCAGAACACCGAGAACGGCGTCAGCCAGTCGAAGGCGCCACCGGCGAAGGTGCGGTCGACCACTTCGAAACCGTCGATGTAGGCGCCCAGCGCCACGCCCTGGCAGAAGGTCGCGGTCAGCGAGCCGCCGATAAAGGCCTTGTCCCACAGATGCCGCTTGGCGGCCTTGGCCTTGAAGCGGAACTCGAAGGCCACACCGCGGAAGATCAGCCCCAGCAGCATCAGGATCAGCGGCAGGTAGAGCGCATCCAGCACCACCGCATAGGCCAGCGGGAAGGCGCCGAACAGCGCCGCGCCACCGAGCACCAGCCAGGTCTCGTTGCCGTCCCAGACCGGCGCGACGGTGTTCATCATCACGTCACGCTCGCCGTCGTCACGAACGAAGGGGAAGAGGATGCCGATGCCGAGGTCGAAGCCATCCATCACCACATACATCATCACACCGAAGGCGATGATCACCGCCCAGATCAGCGGAAGGTCGATACCCATGTTCAGTTCCTCTCCGGCAAGCTGTCGGTTTCACCGTCTTCCAGGCCTTCTTCCGCAGCGGACATCGGCCGTGCCGGGGTCCGCGGCTGGCCAGGCCCGCCTTCGGTGCTGTCCTTGCCCTCGTCGATCTTCGGCCCCTTGCGCACCAGGCGCAGCATGTAGCCGATACCGGCGCCGAAGAGCACGAAATACACCAGCACGAACAGCGCCAGGGTGATGCCCATCTGCGCCGCACTGTGCCCGGACGAAGCATCGGCGGTGCGCATCAGGCCATGGATGATCCACGGCTGGCGGCCGATCTCGGTGGTGTACCAGCCGGCGAGAATGGCGATGATCCCCGAGGGTCCCATCCACACCGCCAGGTGCAGGAACGGCCGCGACTGGAACAGGCGCCCGCCGCGCCGCAGCCAGGTGCCCCAGAGGCCGACCAGGATCATCAGCAGGCCCATGGCGACCATGATGCGGAAGGTCCAGAAGACGATGGTGGAGTTGGCCCGGTCCTCCGGGGCGAATTCTTTGAGCGCCGGTACCTGCTTGTCCAGGCTGTGGGTCAGGATCAGGCTGCCGAGCGCGGGAATCTCCACCTTGAAGCGCGTCTCCTCGCGCTGCATGTCCGGCCAGCCGAAGAGGATCAGCGGTGTCGGCTCGTCACCGATGTTCTCCCAGTGGCCTTCGATGGCGGCGATCTTCGCCGGCTGGTACTTCAGCGTGTTGAGGCCATGCAGGTCGCCGATGAAGGCCTGTACTGGCGCCACCAGCAGCGCCATCCATACCGCCATCGACAGCATCTTGCGGATCGCCGGGTTGTCGCGTCCGCGCAGCAGGTGCCAGGCCGCCGACGAACCGACGAAAAAGGCGGTGGCGAGGAAGGCCGCTGTGGCCATGTGCGCCAGGCGATAGGGGAACGACGGGTTGAACACCACGGCGAACCAGTCCACCGGAATCACCCGCCCGTCGACGATCTCGAAGCCCTGCGGGGTATGCATCCAGCTGTTGGAGGCGAGAATCCAGAAGGTCGAGATCAGCGTGCCGATGGCCACCATCACCGTGGAGAAGAAGTGCAGGCCCGGGCCGACACGGTTCCAGCCAAACAGCATGACGCCGAGGAAGCCCGCCTCGAGGAAGAACGCGGTGAGCACCTCGTAGGTCAGCAACGGTCCGGTGACCGCCCCGGCGAAGTCGGAGAAGGCGCTCCAGTTGGTACCGAACTGATAGGCCATGACCAGGCCGGAGACCACCCCCATGCCGAAGTTGACCGCGAAGATCTTCGACCAGAAGTGGTAGAGGTCGCGGTACACGGTGTTGCCGCTCTTCAGCCACAGCCCTTCGAGCACGGCCAGATAACTGGCCAGACCGATGGTGATGGCGGGAAAGATGATGTGGAACGAAATGGTGAAGGCAAACTGGATTCGGGCGAGATCGAGCGCCTCTAGGCCGAACATGTTACATCCTCATTCAGGGTTATCTCGGCCCCGGCACGCAAAGCCGAGCCATAGACTCCGAGTGTTGGAGTCGAACGCGCTGGAATTGTTCTTATGAAATGAGCAACGGCCGGCAAGCCGCTGGAGACGACGCGCGAAACGCGGCATTGACCTGGATCAATGCACGTTGAAAGACTAGCCGCTAACGGGCCACCTGGCGCTGTGGTGATTTGCCGCGTGACAGGCCGCCACAGGTGCCGCGCTCAACGGCCAAGTTCGGCGAGCAGCCACTGGCGGAACGCCTTGAGCGAGGGCAGCACCGCGTTGCGCGGCGGATAGGTCAGGCAGTAGGTGCGCTGGCTGGGGATCGCTTCGCCGACGCGCAGCAGATGGCCATGGCGCACGTCGTCCGCCACCAGCAACTGCGGCACCAGGCCCACGCCGATACCGCTGCGCACTGCCTGCAACAGGTGCGAGGTCAGCTCGAAGTTGGGCCCGCTGCGCATGCGCTCCGGGGCCAGGCCATGGCGGGCGAACCAGCTGGCCCAGAGCGGCGGATGGCTGGCCACCTGCAGCAGCGTCTGCGCGGCGATGGTCTCGGCGTCGACCACCTCGCCCGCTGCCAGCAGCGCGGGGCTGGCGACCACCACCATGGTTTCTTCCAGCAGCGGGTGCACCACCAGTTCCGGCCAGTCGCCGCTGCCGACGGTGATCGCGGCGTCGATCTCGCCGTCGGCGAAATCCACCGCCTGGATGCGCGAATGCACATGCACCTGCACGCCGGGGTTGGCCGCGTAGAAGCGATTCAGCCGGGGCAGCAGCCAGGTCGAGCCGAAGGTCGGCAACAGTGCCAGGCGCAAGGTGCCCATGCCGGAGCCATAGGCCACCGCCTGCAGCGTGGCGCTGCGGATCTGCGCCAGGGCATCGCCGAGTTCACGCAGGTACAACCGGCCCACGTCGGTCAGCACGATGTTGCGCCCCTCGCGGCGAAACAGGCGCACGCCCAGCTGCGCTTCCAGCGCCTGCACCTGACGACTGACCGCACTCTGCGTCAGCGACAGCTCCCTGGCTGCACGGGTGTAGCTCTCGTGCCGGGCAGCGGCCTCGAAGGCCAGCAGCAGCGACATCGAAGGCGTCAGGCGCCGGTGATTCATTCATATTCCTCATGAATTGATCGCGAAAAATACCCTTGTAGCACGGTCATGGCCCTTGGAAAATCAACATTATCCATAACGATACCGAGCCGTAGCCCTTCGCATTCAGAAGGTTTGAACGGCCATCTGCCGAGAACCGACCATGATTGCCCGCATCCCCACGCCCGCCGCACCGGCGGCCCCCTACCTGGCCTTTCTCGACGCCCTGCGCAGCGCCGGCTTCCGCGGCGAGATCGCCCGCGATCACGCCAGCCGCACGGTACTGGCCACCGACAACTCGATCTACCAGCGCCTGCCGCAGTCGGCGGTGTTCCCGCTGGATGCGGAAGACGTGCAGGTCCTGGCCCGTGTCGCCGCCGAACCGGCCCATCGCAGCGTGCGCCTGACTCCGCGCGGCGGCGGCACCGGCACCAACGGCCAGTCGTTGACCGACGGCGTGGTGGTGGACCTGTCGCGGCACCTCAACCGGATTCTCGAGATCGACCCTGCAGGGCGCTGGGTGCGGGTGCAGAGCGGCGTGGTCAAGGACCAGCTCAACGCCGCCCTCGAGCCGCACGGCCTGTTCTTCGCCCCGGAACTGTCCACCTCCAACCGCGCCACCATCGGCGGCATGATCAACACCGACGCCAGCGGCCAGGGCAGCTGCACCTACGGCAAGACCCGCGACCATGTGCTCGAACTCGACAGCGTGCTGCTCGGCGGCGAGCGCCTGCGCAGTGCCGCACTGGACGACGAGCAACTGGCCCAGCAGCTGGCGCGCCAGGACCGGATCGGCGAGCTGTACCGCTGCGCCGAGGCCATCCAGCGCGAGAAGGCCGAGCTGATCGAGGCGCGCTTTCCCAAGCTCAACCGCTGCCTGACCGGCTACGACCTGGCGCACCTGCGCGAGGCCGACGGGCGCTTCAACCTCAACAGCGTGCTGTGTGGCGCCGAAGGCTCACTGGGGCTGATCGTCGAGGCCAAGCTCAACGTACTGCCGATCCCGCGCTACTCGGTGCTGGTCAACGTGCGCTACGCCAGCTTCATGGACGCCCTGCGCGATGCCCGCGCGCTGCTCGAACATCAGCCGCTGTCGATCGAGACGGTGGACTCCAAGGTGCTCCTGCTGGCCATGCAGGACATCGTCTGGCATGGCGTGGCCGAGTACTTCCCGCAGAATCCGGACGTCCCGACCCTGGGCATTAACCTGGTGGAATTCAGCGGCGATGAGGCGGAGGAAGTCGACGCCCGCGTCGCCGCCTTCGCCCGGCACCTGCAGCACGACAGCAGCGTGCAGCGCCTGGGCCACACCCTGGCGACAGGCCGCGCCGCCGTGACCCGCGTGTACGCCATGCGCAAGCGCGCGGTGGGCCTGCTCGGCAACGTCGAGGGCGAGGTGCGCCCGCAGCCGTTCGTCGAAGA
>CEUI01008824.1_pt1 | contig 52861 bp, 62 predicted proteins | sample 531411 | NCBI WGS metagenome assembly CEUI01 (sample SAMEA2622841, study PRJEB7988) | marine metagenome | isolation source: saline water (ENVO:00002010), including
TTGTATTGCTATGGACGATGTGTTAGATGATATGGGGGATAGCACTCCAGAATCAACAAGACATTGGTTTAGGAAAAAAATCACACCTATGCTTTCTCCGGGAACTTGGCTCTATTGTGTTGGAACACCAATGGGTATGACTGACCTTTATCACACAGAAATGCTTGAAAATCCAACTTGGAAAACATGGCTCGGTTCTGCATTCCCCAATTGGGATGAATGGAAGTCAGACCCCGATAATGTGGATTTGAAATGTTTATGGCCGGAACATAGACCTTTATCTTTCTTAATGGAACAAAAAGAGGCTATGGGTGATTTGGCTTTCGTTCAAGAATATCTCTGTAAGGTTGTAGATGAAGAAGCACAGGTGTTTAACCGATATGATACGCGAGCGCACTTAGAATCTACCGATATACTGATGAAAGGCAAAGAATTAGAAGGAAAATACGCAATAGGCTTCGACCCAGCACACGGTTTGGGGAGAGACTATTCTGTTATGATTGTTATGAGACAGGATAAGCAAGGCGACCTTCATTTCGTGGATATGTGGAGACGCAATGACTTTCCCCCTGCGAAGCAGGTCGATGAGATACTAAATATGTGCAAAAAATACGATGGACCGGTGTTTGCGTGCGAAGAGGCGGGTTTTCAAAGGCTCTACGAACAACTACTGATAGAGAGGGGCGCAATGGTGGACTTTAAGGGTTCAAAAGTCAGTAATAAGACACTAAAACAGGCATTATTGAACCGACTTCGCGTTTGGTTTGAACAACAACGCATTCATTTCCCCTATGGTGACGATAAAACGCGCCGGACCGTGAATATCATCTTAGAAGAATTAGACCATCATGTTTGGAAGCAGGGTGAGATTATGGATGTCGGCAGACACAACGATACAGTCATGGCTCTTGCACACGCGGTAGACCAATTTTACACATGGGAACACGGAGCACCTGTGGCTACCGGAAAGATTGAAGGAAGCGGTTGGCTTCGACCGGACGGAAAGCAAGGTGGAAAGCGATATAGCAGACCGCAAACAGGACGCTACCGCGTGCTTTAGAAGATATACCATATTAGTAGATACATACAGTCAAACCAAATGAAAATCCAGATAATGTCGTCTATCCAATCGTTAGTGGATGGGTCTGCTGCTCTTAACAACGCCTTTCCTATCTTTCGCACGAGCAGACAGTAATACTAAGAGCATATAGAATTGACTATATATTGTTTCTCCGGAAAAATTAGGAGAAAACTCTCTGTGACGCTTGGCGGAGATATAGGGGCTAAATAGGCGATTTTTGGCGTTCTTTATATGTAAAAACGGATGTTCACCGATTGCTGTTTGTTCAAATGGTGTTGTCCCTTCGGGGGCTTCGGATGATGGCTTTCAAGTCCCCCTAACAAGGGACGGGACGCACCTATGCGCCTAACTGTAAGCCATGCGGGACACAGGATGGAACGCGAAGGGGCAATAGAACGCACCCAACAGATTGAACCGAAAGGAAATAGGCATTTCATAAGGTGAAATAGATGGCTGATAAGGCCGTTAAGTCATTGATTGAAATGGATGCTGAAAGTGCAAAGAAGGCGCACCACAATGCTAAGGCCAAAGGCCACAAGCATGGGGTGGGTTCGGCTTTGATTCACCCACCACGAAGCAGGGCTAAGGCTAACGGTGCTATCACCGCGCCTATACACCTTGATTCGTTGTCTAAGGGCGATACATTGGATAGCGTTCTTCATCACTTAGGGATTAACAACCTAAGCGGTGCTGATGGCCGCCCAATGCGCTTTGGTGCTGTATGCCTAACGCACGGTGAAGCCGTGCTATGCAGAACCCGCCACGATGCAACCTTTGGGGCTGTATTCACAAGCGGTTATGATGGGCGCACACCTAAGCAGAAGGCACAATCTAAAACCGCGCCTGTGGCGTGGTGTAAGGGCTGTGTATCTTCGCACAAGGCATCCGTTTGAATCAACGGCTTAACGCAATAGAACCCACACGCGATAGTGGGAAATCGGGCCGGAATCTTAGCATCATTTAGGCGTGGCTTAACCCCCTATGATGCCCCCTTCTAATGGTGGACTTTCACAGCAGAACGGCTGAACCGCATTGTGATGATGTGGCCCGTCAGACTGAACCCATTAGCAGGTTGTAAGTCCCGAACTATTCTATTGATTTCGGACTATGCCCCATACACGGGGAAACATGGATTCTGAAATCAGATATTATGTTGAAGGCATTGAAATTACCCTTGATGAATTGAAGCGATATGCACGCATGGGCTTTGGCCCTAAGTGGTATCGAAACCCGATTCAATGGGTTCGATTTCAGCGCATTTTGCGCCGATAATCGGGTTGGGGGCAATGGCCTCCTTCTCTCCGCCAATTTTGACGACTCTCCGAGAACTCCGAGATTCTCGAGGAGGTTGCATAAAAGACCCTATTGCCTCCCGGTCCGCCCCCTGAGGGCGAACAAAGGTCACGCAACAAAGGTCACACTCTGCTCGTTATACTTGGGCGGGTGGGTCCCTCAAAAAGACGACTCTCCAAGCCGTCGGCCCCCGAGTCGCTCACGCTTCGCGCCTCTACTCCCGACCCTACAAAAAGACGACTCTCCGAGCTGTCGGCCCCTGAGTCGTGGCGAGGGGGAGTAGGCCCTCAAAGAGGAGTCGTGAGCGAGTCGTGTCCGACTCGTCGAGAACTCGCGAGAACGCTATCTTTATATACCTGAACTCTCTCGTATGAGTAGGGCGGAAAGAGACCCGGGAGGTGAGAATTATCGGCGAGAAAATTATGTGGAATGAGAGCAAGAGGATGACCGGACCCCACGCAGGCAAAGCAGGTCGCAAGACGGCAAAAGAGATAGGCGTGAAGGGAGCATGGACTCTAAAAGCGCGCGGACCGGCCAAAATCTTGGTCGGCTGTGTGTATCGAGCAGAATCCGAGTGGGCAGACAAGAGCATACTATCCGAGAAAAAGGATAGACCAGCAGAGCACTTAGCAGTGTGCGAGCACGGCGTGGCTGTTGGCGCGAGCACACGAAGAGTTGCAATCGAGAGAGCCAAGCAATCCGAGCATTGGTGCGAGAAGTGCAAGGCACGCGTGGCGGCTCTGTGATACCGATCCGAGTGAAATCGTAAGCCCCCCGTCTCTAAATGGGGCGGGGTGGTGGTCACTCTCCGGGTCAGGTCTCTCTCGAGAACTCGGAGAACTCTTATTACACGACAGAGAGCTCGGGGCTTCGACCACAAAGGTCAGGCACTCCGAGACCCGCCCCTGAGTAGGCCATCCGAGAACTCCGAGAACTATGGGTCCTCTCTCAAGGCTCGATTCTCGCTCGATTGTGCAGGTGTGCGAGCGACTGCTCAGATAGTATAGTAAAAGGACCCGAGTGCGACGAGGCACGCCCAGTTCTCAGCCCTGAGCGGCGACACGACTGTAGTGAGAGACCCCAGTCTCTTGCGGGGCTCACAGTTCCACGAGGGGACCCTACTCTCGCGTGAGTGGACCCAAATAGGTGTGAGCCCCTCAAAGACCTTGAGGGGTTGCGTCACTGCTCGAAGCAGGCTTGGTCAGATCGGTTACTCGCCATTACGCGGAGAAGACTCACATTGCGGCTGGGTCGGCATCCGCCTTGAGAACACTGCACCATTGGTCGGCCTTCTTACAAAGGTCGATGGCTTGCTTTCTCGAAGCGGCTCCGATTACCGAGTAATGGTCGCTTACTGCGACATGTGTCGGCATAACCATCTCGCCTGCTTTGTTTCTCACAGCGACCTTGGTTGCCGGATGCTCGCGGATAGCGGTTGGTCCCTTCTCGATGAAGATACAACCGACCCGAACTCCAACATTCCTTCTCATCTTAAGAGTCCATGCTCCTTCGATTCCGATGGTCTTTGCGGTCTTGGTCCCGTCCTTGCCGAGATGGGCTCCGGTATGAACCTTTGCTCCGTCCCAAAAGGTCGTCTTTTTCTCGTTCTTTTTCTTGCTCATCCAATTCTCCTCCTTGTCTCACTTATCGCATTTCTCCGAGTTGCGGTTGGTTAGGTCATTATCGCACATAGTCTCGATTCCCGCCTACACTACCAAATAGGGGTTGGGGGTTATAAACATTTCGGACTCTTGAGGTGTAGCCGTCTCACCGTGAGAGTAGTGGCGAGAACTCGACTTGTCGGGTGTGATAATAAAAGGTCGGGGATATATGTGGTCACGCCCATGCTCATATTTAATCGAGATACCACTCGAAATTAGGGGTCAAACCAAGTGCGACTGTTTGAGCACATCGGTGCAGGTCGGCACGACCATACTTAGCATCGAGTTCAAACATTATCTCTTTTAGTTCGCTCAACTCAATTTCTTCGCTCATTTCAAATCGACCACAGGTCCAACCTTCGGTGTGCTCATCATCCACTATTCTCACATTGTGGAAGCGACCATCAAGAGACAGTCTCCTGTTCATCTCAATCTCATCACAATCACTTATCTCAGGTCTGTATGTATATGTTCTCATTTCTTCACTCATGTTATCTGATTTCTCCCGCCTTTCGGCCTACTCGAGGATGGAAGTCATAGGATATAAACATTTCCAACTCTTGAGTTGTCGTGCTCAATAGGCTACACGAAGGCTCGAGTTGTCGGGGAGTAATGTAAAAGGTCTGCACTACCGTTACTCACCCCCATGTGGGGGACCTTCACTCTTTCAGCGTATTAGAGAATCACTCGTAAAATCGTTCCTCGTTGTCGGTATAGAATCCGAGACGAGGCTCCACTTCAACGACCCAGTTTTGGCTCGCAACCCATCCACTCGGGATATATCCCTCGGGGAAGGTCGCACTAACTGTCTCATCTCCGCCCAATGCTTCGTAGTCGGGAGTATGGACTGTCTCGCCTAACTCAACCTTTCTTGTGACCTTAACTCGTTCTGCTTCGAGTAACGAGTCTTCGTTCTTATACTCAAGGACCGTAAAGGAAAATGGAGTCTTGGTCGTATAATACCATCCTCCTTCCTCGGGACCACCATAGTGTTCCTCAATCCTGTAATTGGTCACATAGATTATATCTCCGGGAGAATACCATCCTTCCTCGGAATATCGGAGTGGGTTACTCGCGTGGTATCTCCTTAGAGTTCCGGCGTATGTGTCGTGGTCGGAATCCTTCATAGGTCTATCGACATAGTGTTCTCTCATCATCTTGTGAGAATTCTCTGTATGGTGAAGACCATGAGGCATAGCGGGACCTGGTAGCCAAACTCTTTCTTGATATGTCTCAAGCCATAGGCTCTGTCTCGCCTTTCCATTTCTCGCTTCTATCTCTTGTTTTAATTGCTCATTTGTTATCATCTCACCCCCTGTGGCTCTCGCTTCGCCTACACGACGATTATGCGTTATCACCTTATAAACATTTCCAACTCTTGAGTTGTCGTCCTCAATCACATAAAACACTCGAGTTGTCGCTTCGCTAATAAAAGAGAGAAAAGAGGCGAATCTCCGCCCCATGCTCATCTTGAGTATCCCACTCGAGTTGGGGCTTCGCTCGGCTTCAACTTACTCGACCGATTGGGTAAAAGGTCTTTCAGAATCCACTCCACTCCACCCACGATTTCTCGGGGACCCCAAGAAGGGATTACTCTTCCTCGTCAGAACAGTCGCACCATGAGATATCTTCATCGTCGCTTCGTGTTGGCTCTGGCTCTTTCCAACCATCACACTCGGGACACGGCTCGTTGCCGACAAAATGGTTTTTGTCGCATCGACTACAATAGACATGAGCCAATTCATGACCAGGGTCAGGCTCAACAGTGATATACTCAACATTGTTGGTCACACCATGCTTGGTCCCAACGAACCCGCACTCACGGCAAGTCGTTCTGTGGTAATGCTCTCTTGGTAGATAAGCAAACCGACCATTACCGACATGGGTAAAATATGGTCCTGTCGGAAAGCCCCACTCGTTCTTTAACTCAATAACAGTATTCTCTGAAGTCTTGAGATATTGTGGTATGTTCTCTTTCATAATTCCTCGCAGTTTTTCACCTCCTATACTACCAAATAGGGGATTTAGGATATAAATGTTTCCAACTCTTGAGGTGTAGGTATTATAGTCGAGTTGTCGGCCTCATGATAAAAGAGATACACTGACCTGAGTCGTCCCCTATCTCACCACCCAAAGTGGGTCAGTGGGAACTCTTCTTGTTCTTGCTCAACCTGTATGATTTTCTCGTTATTACCGAAGAACTCCTTAATCGCCTCGCGGGTCCTTATGATGACCCTACCGGTTGTTGGCCTGTTATCGACCACTTCGACCTTCGTTTCCTCATATACCTCGCTTAGAATACTCAAGAAGAGTGTTCGTGCCTCTTTATACTCTTGAGGTTCCCATTGCAATACTTCGGTAGTCTCAATATACTCGCCATCATCAAGGTCTTCCCTGCTCTGGAGGATAATAAAACCATTCTCATAATGACCTTTACCTTTCTCATAGTTAGAGAAAATACCCCAACTCAGCAATACTAAGTCCTCTTTCAGGTCTTTGGTTTTCGACATCCATTGCCGAGCCATTGACTGTGCAGTCGTGTGCTTAAACTCGGTATAACTTCTGACCAAAATCATTCTGTCCTCTGATATATCATACTCATAATCGTCTATCTCTTTCACCTCCCTTAGACTCTAACTCCCATCTATGAATCTCATTCTTGGTTGTGCTCAAAAGCCATTTTTCTCGCTTCTTGGCGAGCCTTCCACATAGACACTGACCTGAGTCGAAAGAGATAGACACCAAAACTCAATACTTCTTGTCTCTTTTCTATGTCCTCACTTAATGGGTCCATACCCAATCTCGCAGGTATGACCATAGTGCAGTCGCATAAGTCGCAACATCTCGAATCGTAATCATCACGAGCAACGAGCGGGTAGGGATTATTACCCATATACTCGCCTGTCTCAAATATCAACTCGTTGGTATGAGGGTGTCTTGGTCCCTTAATCTCTTTCTTACAGAGACAACACTTAAGATTACTCTTCCTCATCGTGTATTGCCTCATTCAGAATCTCTGCAATCAACTCAGGGTCATGACCCTTGTCTAAGACCATTTTCTTAAACTCCTCAAGGGTGTGACCTTCGTGGACCACATTACCATCGTTGTCGATGACCTTAAACAAAGGTGCATCTTTCTCGTCGTCATTCACTATCTCTGCTTTTTCTATGCTCATTTTATGTTCTCCTTAAACTCTTTTTTGGTCAGCCCGTATCTTCTCAGATAGTAGGCATTATTTTTCTCTTCAATTATCTTTGCTCTGTTCTCTGTTAGATTAAATCTCATTCTTCTTCCTCCAATTCTGCAAGTATGCTCAATGTAAGGTCTTCGCCCTCGTCAGACAAAAGACCTGATTTTAACGCTCTATTGCAACATTCGGTCTTATACTCAAGCGTAAAATGCTTGATAGTCGTCTCGTCTGCAAAGGGATGGTCGCCATCTCCAAGCGTGTTAATTATGGTCATCATCATTGGTCCGTTCTGTTTCTTGGTCATATCAAATTCTCCTTATGCTCTGGAAGCATAGAGCGCATAGGGTAGCGCTCTCACCTGCCCGACCGGAATGAAAATCAGTCGGCATATTGGTCACAACATGGCGAAATATCCTCAAACTAAGGTCGCATCCACAGTTGTCGCAACAGGTCATGCTTAGTCCTCCGTTATCCAGTCGAAACAATCTTGAGAACATAGGCTTAAGGTCCCGATTTTTTCTATCTCGAACTCTTTTACCATGTGGTCAGGGCGAGTATACTCTAATTTCAACATAGTCGATTTGACTAATGGTTTCTCACAAACATCACAGGTCGTCATAGTATCTCACCAAACTCTTTCTCATTCTAAATCATGCTCCTCATATACCCACTCGTCTGTTTCAAGTCGAAACTTAAGGCTCGTTTTCAGAACTCTATCACGAAGTCTCGAATAATTAACTCGAATGGTTTTATCATCGTCGGCTTCCGCCATACTACCATATTATCGTTTTAGGATATAAATGTTTCGGACTCTTGAGTCACGGCTATTTTCGCTCGAGTTGTAGCATAATGTAGTAAAAGGTTCGGTAGAGTAAATCTCCCGCTACCACTCAAGAGTCAGAAATGTTTATAACCATCTTACCTAATCTTGTAGCGTAGCCGGAAGGCGGGAGTCATCAGATAAAATGAGTGATAACATGACGAATAGAGTTTTAGAGCAAGAAACAGACCGTGAAGCAGGTAAGAGCATTACTTTGACCTTTACGCCTATTGGAGCAGTATTAGAATCCGAGAAGCAGAGCAAATTGCAAGAGGGAGATGAAGATGCCGACATATTCTTTATGAGAAACATCAACGCGACCTTCGGGTTCAAGATGTTGAGGAACTCGTGGGATGCTGAGCACGATACTGCCGGAGGACTTGAGACAACAACCGAATACACTCGCGCAATGAAAATTGGGAATGAGACTAAAACGAGTTTCATAGAATCAGAGTTAGTGTGGTTCGAGGAAGTGCTTATGCCTCTGCTTATAGACCCAAGTGTGGTGGAGATTATCAACACTCAGAAACAAGTGACTAAAAGAGTTGAGCCATTAGGCAAATACGAGTACTTCGCTTGGGACGAGACACCAGAGTGGCACGATGATAGAGTAACCCTCGAATACATCGACCTTCGCAATGGTAAGGCCTCGATTCTCGTTAAAGGCAAGAGCGGTTCCGACATTTCTACTGATGAAGTAAATGGAGCAGTTAAGGGCTACCACCACATCATCATGAGCACCATCAGAAGTATGACCTGCACAAACGAGGCAGAGTATTCCAGAGATTGCAAGAGTCTGCTTAAGGTGGAGTCACACAGAGTTTGTGAGACAAGTTTCTTAGACGAGGATTGAGTTCCTTTGGGGGGAGGATAGCGGCTCGTTCGTAAGCCTCGGCGTGGGTAAATCTCACGCTGAGGTGAAATATCTTATGCTCTCAGTAGACAAAGGGAGGTGAAAAATAGATGAGCGAAAAATATGAATTGAGTAAAGCGACTGCGTTTGCAGGTGTCGATAAACCTAAACTCGCAGAATGGCTCGAAGGTATTGAGGAAGATGAACTCAATAATGGTTTATCGGTCGTAAATACGATTCGGGGTCTAATAAAGGCTGAGAAGGATAAAAGAGACTTAGCAGAAAAAACTCAGGCCAACGAAGAGTGGAATGAGCACTGTAAAGAGCCACTATCTGCTCTTAAGAAAGCCGAGAAATGCCATTACTACTATCTCGATTGGGCTTCTGAGACCATTCCCGCAAGAGGTTGGGGGACTAAATGTGACCAAGTTGATGAGTGGAATGGAGGAAGTGAAGTTGTCCTGAGTAAGATGGACCTTGAAGGAACTCATCATTATCTTGCAAACGAGGAAGACCATGTTGAGTTACCGCTTGACGAGAATGACGAAATCACTATCGAGAAAATCTTGGAGCATACTGAGAAACTATACGAGGAAGCGTTAGATAATCTCGCTAAGTTTCCAAAAGAAGGTCATAAGAGATATAATCTTAAACTCAGTGGCCGTCCGGAGATTCAAAGGGTAGAGCACAAATTATACGAGTCTTGTTCGAGATATGGTGATGAGCCATCCAGACTGAGGAATTGTATTTGCTGTGGTCAAAGGAAACTCTACCTATCCTACATAGATAGGGGCGGTCAAGAGATGCCCGGAGCACCCGTATATCCTGATGTAGAGTATTGGACTTGTTTCTCATGTGGATGGAAAGAGAAAGGCAATGTCGAATATACGACTGGTGGGGTTGACCTTGCCGGACAACCACTCTATGCAGGCATGAGCACACGCGAAGTCGCAGAGATTTGTGTTTGTAATGACCCAGAATACGGTCCTAACGAGTGCATGAATCCTGAGTGCAGAAGAGATTATTACTGACCCTATATAGGGTGGCTTGCGGTAGAGAAATCTTGTGGATAAAAGAAAGGAGAACTCTTCTCTCCGCCCCAGAGAGAAAAGGTGGTAGGTCTGAATTGCAGCCTCATGCTCATGCCCAGCTCGAGATTTTCCCCGACCTACCGAAAGGAATAGGTGGAGGCTTTCCAACTGCTCGATGCTTCTACCGCCTCTATTAACCCCTGAGGCTCACTTAAGTGAGAAGGGAAACATCTCGGATAATGGTTTGGACTACCCCGAATGTGTAGCCTCGCCTCCTTTGTGTTTGCTCCGCCTTGTCCTGTTCTCTTGGGGGACGGAGCCACCCCAAGCAGGCAGTTCTCGCTGAAAGTGCGTGCGAGTGTTACTCAGGCAGTTTGAGGGGTTGCGGTTTCCTCGGCCTTAGCCTTCTCTTCCGCTTCCTTAGCCTCGGCCTCAGCCTTAGCCTTGTCCTCTGCCATCTTCTCCACAATGGTCTTAGCCTTAGTGCTCCATGTGGATGGATGTCTCGCGAGCTCAAGTGCCTTCTTCCTGCTCGTTGCTCCTGTCTTCTGAAGAGAAGCAATCTTAAGGTCCTTTACACCCTTCTCGTGAGTTCCTGTTAGAACGACCGTGTGCTTATCAGGTCGGTTGCCGATAGGAGCGTCTGCATTCTCGGTTAGATAGATTCTCACCTGCATACCGCCAATCTCTTGGCAACCCTTCTCGCGCCACAGACCATTTATCCCGTAGAGATTATACTTCGAGTGTCCGTGTGTCGCATCACCTTCCGACCACTTAGGAATAGGAGGAACTTCTTTCTTCTCATCCTTCTTTGTGGTCTTTTCTGCTTTAGTCGTCTTTGATTTATTGGTCTTTTTAGTTGTGCTCATAACAATTCACCTCCTCGGGGTTTCGCATTCCTCCCGTGTAGTGGCTTCGCCATACTACTTCTACACGCAAGAAGCATATATATGTTTCCAACTCTTGAGTTACGCTCTACCGATTATTCCCTATATCTACTCTTACGCGCGTAGGAGCGACTTCTCTAATTACAGATAAAAGATTCCGGTAGAGGCGTCTCCCGCCCCGACATGTAGCGACTTAGAAATGTTTATGTGCTTTCAATCCAAATGTGTAGTTATGATGCGTGAGGCGATAATATGAAAAAATGTGAGGCGATGGGATGCGACAGCGAGGTTGAGTTATTTTGTAATGACCAATTTTTCTGTGAGGCGTGTGGGGTAGAGTATTCTAAGACTACAGGACACATGACTCAACCTATTATGATGGCTTCTCAATTAGACGACATGGATGAAGATGAGCGGATGATGCTTGACCCGCTTACAGTCATTGTAGACGACAATGAACACAATCGAGAGCATAAAACATTCTCAACATCTGATATAGATACTCATGAGACACTTCTTGTTCAAGAGGGAATTACTATTGTAGGAGAACCTATTGTTATGGCGAGGTGCATATTCTGTGAGGCATACGCTATCGGTCACATAAATAAGGTCGGCGGGTGGCTTGCGAGGCATCAGCACTACCACGGATATATTGAGCACAGTGATGACGATGACCATGCACTTGCGTCGTGAGTCAAAAACAGTTATAAGAATGGACGGGGTTTGTAGATTGAAAGGAGGCGAAGCCGATGGCTAAGAGCGCAGAAGATGAGATAGAGGAGTGGAAAGAACCAGAGTTCCCTATGGACTACCTAATTAGAACACAGGAGAATACAATTACTCAAACGAAATACCTATTCTACAAACTCTATGATGTGAGTGATAAAGGATGGAGTGACGAACAGAAGGAAGAGTGGGGTCATCATGTTAATGAGGATGGTTTCAGAAAGTCCGAGTTGTTCGACAAAGTGCCTGCTGAGCATAGATATGTGGTAGCAATACCCGAGACAGGCGAGTGGAAATCATTTAGAACAAGGTCAGAAGTGACTCAAGACAGGACCGGTGGTGCTATGTACCCTTATGCTCAATGGTCAGTTCATGAAACGGCTCGAATGAAATCCTATGGAGCGATAAAATTGATGAGTCTTGCGTGTTCTAAGGTCCTTCCTGAGAATGCAGAAGATGGAGTTCCGCTTCTCCAACCAAAAGATATAGAGAGAGCAGCACTTATGCTTCTTGACCTTGAAGCGGAGCGAAGGGAACTTATGACCTTAGTATATGACGACTATGGGGGAGAATTCAATGACTATTGAGATAGAAAATCTGCCGAGTGGTGTTTCCGAGCGGCTAAAAGAACTCGATGATACCAAGAGAACAGATATGAGCCTGTATCTCTGGCAGGAGGGAGCCATTCAAGCGTGGGCTGGAGTGGGAATTGCAAAAGAGCCACTAACAGAGAAACCACTTCCCGATGACCAAGAATATCGAGGCATCATTTCAGCAGTGACCGGTGCAGGTAAGACCTATGTTGCGTCCGAGTGCGCGTGGGTCTGGCTTCAAGAGCACCCTGTTGGTCGTATAACAGTCTTGGTCCCTTCAAGAGCATTACAGAATAAGTGGAGAAAAGACATGGCTCAGGCATTTCCAAACATGAGAATAGGTATGATTGGTGGCGGTAGGAGGGATTTCAGACAAATCTCTATTGTGACCATGAATACGGCCGCGAAAGGTCTTCCAGAGACAGACGGCGACCATCTTATCATCGTTGATGAGTGCCATAATATAGGGTCCGAGTTCCGACAATATGCTATTCGCAACAACGACCACACTGCAATTTTAGGTCTTAGTGCAACTCCAGCGAGGGAAGATAGCGGTTTGACCGTTGTATCACACCTATGCGGTCCGGTCGTGTATGAGTATAAGTATGACCAAGCCCTTGAGGATGATGTTATTATCCCGTTTAGAGTCAGAGCAATTAACATTCCTCTAACACGCATGGAACGAGCGGAATATGACGACTATACAAATCGAATCCGCAAAGTCTCTTTCATTCTCAAGAAGCGATATGGAGCGGGGACCAATTGGTTCGCCATGAAAGAAGACCCTAACGAGCCGGATATGGCCTTAACTCGATTTAAGGAGTTATGTATGCGCCGTAAGAGACTTGTTAATGAGTGCCATTTCAGATTCGAGTGCGTTGATGAGATTCTTAGGATTCACGACCACAGCAAGACCATGATATTCCACGAGCGCATAGCGCAGTTAGAGTGGATGAATACCAAATATAGTGCTCAAGAGCTCCCATACATTGCTACCAATGGCGATGACGGTCCGCTTACATGGGAAGAAGTCGGTTTAGAGCAACCGGACACTTCCGAGTGGGAAGGGATGAACCCCGAGATATATCACGGCGACCGAAGTAAAGGTGAGAATGATAAAGCATTCGAGCGATTTGCCGAAGGCGAGTCAAGACTTCTCCTATCCTGTAAAGCACTTAGAGAAGGAGTTGATGTGCCTTCGTGCGACTTAGGTATCATGGTGAGCGGGACTAATTCGGCTCGTGCAAGAGTTCAGACGCTTGGTCGTTGCCTAAGACGGGGAGAAGATAAGACTGAGGCAATAGTTTATGTTCTCTTTGTCCCAAATACGACCGATGCTAAGGGGCTCGCTAACCTAAAATATGGCGGTAGGCTCCCCGAAGGCACTATCGAGTGGTGGAAATACACTCCAAACAAGGGTCTTAAGAAGATTGGAGAAGAAGAGAAGCCCGAAATACCCAAGAGCCGTCCTAAAGCGGAGAAGCAGAAACATATATGCGAGTCATGCCACAAGGTCTTTCATACGGAGTCAGCGTCAAAGCCGGAGAATCATCACTGTTCCCCGAGACTGACTAAGACAGGTCGTAAGCCGATAGACCTTTGGGGTGAAATGATTGGTCGAAGGTGAGATTCATAGATGCGACTTAGAATTGACCGGCTTCACCTATAACTCTAAAAATTGGACCGTTATCGAGGAATACACCTGCAAAGAGTGCGGGGCAAGAGCCACAAAAAAAGTCGAAAAAGTCTACAACATTGACGAGTATTCAGCCAATCTGTGATTGTGCCGGTAGAGCCTTAGCAACTCAAGAGTTCGCAATGTTTATATCCTTAATTGATTATTTAGTAGTATGGCGAAAGCAGGAGACTTCGGAAGGAAGATGAGCGGTGAAGCCCGTAAAGAGTTTGAGCGCAAACTCGCAGACGACTTCATCTCACAAATCAAGTCCGGCGAGGTTGGTGCTTGGAGTTCCGGTTGGACTAATCTCGGAGGAGCGGCAATGCCTCATAATCCGAAAGGTCGTCCATACTCAGGCATAAATACGGTCATACTATGGCTTAGAGGTTTTGATTATAACTCTAATACATGGGGGACCTATAACGCTTGGAAAGAGGTTGCGAGGAAACACGCAATAAAAGAGGGCAATTTTGAGTTAAAAGTTGGTCGAGACGGAAAACCCTACAAGCACACAACCGAGTGGTTTGGAGTGAAAAAAGGTGAAGAGGGAACGAATATCATTCTCTGGAAACCGCTCACTTACAAAAGCGAGAAGGAAAATAAAACGACAGGCGAAATGGAGACAACCATAGGCACGACAATGCTTATGCGAGTCTTTACGGTATTCAACCGTGACCAAACAGGATTACCTGAGATTATCACAGATACCGAGTTAGAAGAAGCAGAGGACTTCAATAGACCAGAACAGGAATTGGAGAACTGCCTAAACTACTATATTGAGAAACCAAATAGGAAACTCATAGGTGTTGGTGAGATTTTACCATCAGGAGAAAAAGCCGAAGAACCCGAGTGGGTTATCAAGAGCGGGGAAATCTTGCTCAAACACGGCGGGGATAGAGCGTTTTATACATCTGGTCGCGATAGGATAGCACTTCCTCTTCGCGAGCAATTCAATTCTAATGCGAGATACCTATCTACTAAGGGGCATGAGATTATCCATAGCACAGGTCATCCACTTCGACTTAACAGAAATCTTGGAAACTCTTTCGGGAGTGAAGATTATGCTAAAGAGGAGTTGATTGCCGAGTTCGGAACAGCGTTCCTCATCGGCTCATTCGGCATACAAGGAGAACTTCGCAATGTTGAGTATATCAATAATTGGGCTTCGGTCTTGAGCAAAGAACCAAGATTCCTCATTACGGCGGCTCAAAGGGCGCAGAAAGCGGTCAATTATGTTCTTGACCCTTGGCTCGAACACGAGGTATGGCGTGAGCAAGAAATGGAGGTTTTGGCTGAGAAATTAGAAGGTAAGACCATCGTGATTGAGGAACAGACACTTAACCGACTACACGGAGAACTTCACGATTTGAAGGAGGAAGAAGAATGAGTATGCCCCGAAGATGGGTTCTCTATCAGTATATTGAGAGACATCACGCCGAGTCAATGTTAAATAGACCAATAAGCCCCGAAGAGTGGGAGAGATTCCTAAAGAGATTCCAAGACACATATGCGGAGTTAGCAACTGAGTTAGCATCCGACTGTCTACAAACATGGGATTGGGAGGAAAAAGAAAATGATGACCAGAAAACACTTTGAGAAAATTGCAGAAATACTGAACGACAATACTATGAGAGATGGTAATATAGATAGAGAGGCTGTTAGAGACCTTGCTATATTCTTCGGAGAAGATAATCCTAATTTCGACATAGAAAGATTCTGGCAGGCCGCGAGAAAAAAAGTGACCGATTGGATGTTCGAGGATATGTGATATTATGGGAGTATTTATAGAGGAAGTCCCCATATACTACTATGTAGGAGACCCATGTTATGTTATTGACGACAATAGGTGGGATGAGTTTTGCAACCAACTCTTTTCAAAAGATAGTAGGGGTTATCCGGTCGACATAAAATGGGAACTCGATGGTGATACATACGACATCGAAGTTTGGAATTCTCCCGGAGGTGATGGGGTTTGGGGATTTTCTCAAAGCGATAGTCTCGGTAATAGTGTTAGCCTCGGCGTCGACGCTGGATTACTTTCTGTTGTGCCGGTAGAGTGTTGTGAAAAAAGAGAAATCGGTTCCTCTTGTGGTGCTTGGTTCTCACACCGTCCCGATTTAGAGACAGATGATGGACCATTTATGGGAGGTTATGTTCTTCTTAATGGAGAAAAGGATGATGGTTGGACCCAATGTTGGGAGTGTGGTGAAGAGCAAAGACATGATTTCGACTATTGCGACAATTGCGGATTAGAGGTGGACTAAATGAGTGCAAACGAAAATGCGGTAAAACTCTGTAAGAGAAACGGGCATAATTGGGATGTCGATATTAACGACGAGTTCGGCGAAGTGACCGTAACTCTTGTATGTCGAAACTGTGAAGCGACATGCGAGATGGAAGGAGATGTTCGCGCAGACGACGGAAGATTCATAGAGTGGTTATTGTAACTCAAGAGTCAGAAATGTTTATATCCTTCGTCTGCGTATGCGTAGATGTAGGGGGCTATGAGGCGAAATGAATCATCCTGAGGTTTCACCAACCTCCTTTCTACACATAGTATATTTTCTCGTTCAGAGAGCCTCGCCCCCTACACAGGCGGTGAGATTTTGCCGTTAAGAGTGGGTAGATTTGAAAGGATGATGAGAATGTTCAAAAAGTATAGAGAAATAGTAAAGGAGGAATTAAATCGTGGAGACAAATAGTAAATACAGAGAATATGAAATCAAGGTAGGAAGACCTATGGAAAATGCTTCGAGACATCAGTTAATGGAGTGTATCAAAGAGTTAAGAACTCAATTGAATCATGTATCTGACCTAATTTTCAATTTGGGAGCAAATTCCAATTGGGATAGTGAGTTAGCACTCCACAGGTGGTTAGATGAGAGCATTGAAAAAGGATTTTATGACCCACCATTTGGTCTTCAAGAGCAAATTACGGGGGATGATAAATGAGTGCTACAATGATAATCCCGTCAAGAGATTTTACACATGACGAGGATGAAATCGGTCTTTATTGGCCGTTAGAAGAGAGGGAGTTCGATGGACTCCCTTTTACTTTCGACACAAGCCGTATTAGGGAATGTCCGGTAGGCTCTGTGAGCCACTATTGGAGAATACTTCACGGAGATAATGTAGCATTAGATAGAGCGTGGGCTTATTTTAGACCACCAGATTGGGAGCATGGTGTTATTTGGGCCGAGGCCCATTGGTTCGGACCTTTAGGTGGTATCATTCCGGTCTATGGCGACACGCCTGCCGACACTAAGTTATATCTCTTTGGTTGTGTCGAGTGCAAGTGGGTAAAGAGAAATATAGGCATTTGTTATAATGAGAAGATTTGCGAGATATGCAAGTATGGTTGGAGGATTGATTCGAGTGGCTAAATTATTGAGATATATAGGAACGGAGAAGGATTTAGGTCGTTTTCCGACAGAAGTTAATTTTGAGGAAGTTAGAAAAATGGTCGGAGGATATGCTAAACCGATTGTCCTCGATACAGGCGAAAGAGCATTCGTTAATGAGGATGCAGAACTAATCGACTTACCTTTGAATCCGCTCGCATTTCTCCACCATATTTACACAGGCGGTAGGAGAATCCATGTTAGAGGTAATGTTGTGACCATTACCGATAAAGAGTGGGAGGATTTTGAATGACGACATATAAGATAGTGAGATTTAGATTTGATGGAGACCATAAAACGATTAAGACCGGCTTGAGTCTTGAAGAAGCGCAGGAGCATTGTAGTGACCCAGACACACAAGGAGAAGGTTGGTTCGACGGTTATACAGAGGAATAAGTATGGGGAGAATGAGTTATTATTGTAGTGCGTGTGGGTTTGAGACACCCGCCGTTGAGGTTGGGGTTAGAGTAAAATCTCTTGGAGAATACTATTTCTTTGAGACCGTAAAGGATATGGAAGAGTTCTTAGAGGAAGAGTTTGATAACCATTTAGAGTTTTGTAGAGCAGTGCGGGGCTACTTCTGTTGGAGCGAATTTGATGGAGAAGAAGAGTAATTCTTTCTCTCTTATTAGTGAATGCCGGTAGAGTGTTTGAGAAACTCAATGAGCGAGATGTAGGGAGTTAAATCATCCGGAGCGAACTCTTATAGGAACAGGGGCTAAAAAGAGCAGTGCGGGGCTTTCTCACGCGAGGCTACGAAACAGACGAAATGGAAGAGGAAATACCGGTCACGGTGTGGGAGTGCATCAATTGTGATGCTCAATTCTACCTTATTACAAACATTACTCCAGATTACTGCCCGACTTGTCTAAAATATGGGACTTTGAGGTTCTTAGATGATATTGAGAACGATAGTTGGAGGCCTCCGGACTCGGAATAAGACTATATACCGCCTTCAATAACACCCCTATATGGGAAAACTTAAACAAAAAAGAGGACCACTACAAACGACTCACCCCCATGAAGAACATATAGTCAGAGAACTTAACACAACTGAGTTTGAGGCCAAACAGGTTTATTTTGGTTGGTGGAAGAGATATAGCAAAGTTAGAATTGATGAGCCATGCTTAGTCTTTTGGTCGAAAGAACTGAAAAGAAACATTTTAGTTAGAGGCCCCGAAAAGATAGGTATGTTATTCGGTCAAACCCTGTATGCTGAGGCTATGGATGGGGATTTTGTTATGGAATGTATGCTTGAGGACGGTTTAGAATGGCTCACACTTAATTTAAGGATAGTCTTAGGTATGGAGGATTGGGTTCATGGTAATGCTAAATATGCAGGTGCAAAAGGGAGTACACTAACATTTTCATTGGTTGGTGGCGGTCCGCACCCAACGACACCTTCTTTATGGTTTAATGGTTATGAGATGGATAATGTTTGGAGGGAAGAAGAATGAAACCTACAATTCATAGGAGACACAGAGCATACTGTAAGATATGCGATACGCCTCTTTCAAGAGAAAACAAAAGAAATAAGAATACGACAGGAATGTGCAGAGAATGTCTAACTAATCCTAAAGTAAGACCTAAATGTAAAGGATTCAATAAAAGAACCGGAGAACCATGTAGGCAAAGAGCGTCAATGGAACTTGAATGGATTGATGATAAGCACGCAGTAGGTTGGTGTGGAGTGCATCATAAGATTAAAGAGGGGACTTTTGTTCCAAGCCCACTCCGTAATTTTCCAAATGGAAGGACATGGTCAAGAAAGAAATCCCAATAAATTAGCGGGTAGTTTAATTCTTTTTATTCTTTCAATCCCCTACTGAAATAATAACAGGGGCGTAGTGCATCGAAACTCCGTATATATTTTATTTCGTGTAGGGTATTTATCTACTCTACTGTCTCGTGTGTAGTGTCTATACATCTACATAGGGAAATAAAAGAATTAGTCCAGTAGGGGCGTAGTGCATCGGTTTATTCTTTTTGTAGTCTACAGAAATAATAAAAAGAATTAATTTGGTGCAAAGGTTCTTAAGTGGATGGTGTATCTGAAGGCCATAAGCCGCACATTGCTAACGAGCAGAACAACATTTAGAGATATTAACAACATGAAGGAGATTAACAATTAACGAAGTGGCTTACCAATGGTGAGCAAAATGGATATTTTTCAATCAACACAAAATTACTGTGACCTTAACTATCTGATAGACTTAGAGGATAAGATACCTATATTCTTATGTTCTGTTGGCTCGCATATATTCAATTCTATGAACAAGTGCGCTACCTGCGATTTTACAGAAGGCGAAGAGTTTGTAATCGAACCCTGCCCTATGAGACACCCCAATGCGCCATTCTATACTCCCGGAGCAAGAGCGGCCGACACACGCCTACACATATTAATGAGAGGCATGAAAGGTTCGGGTAAATCAATCCTAATCGACACATTCTTAGCACAAGGCACGGGTCTTCTTTGGAACGCTAAAGGATTCAAGGGAGAGGGCTTCCGAACCATGATAGGTCCTAATAGCGTGACCGAAGCAGGTATGTTTGGCTCGGTAAATGAAGATGGTATTATAGTGGGGCGACCACTTGCGCGCGAGATGTGTGGGGGATTCTTAGGTTTTGAAGAGTTCAGCACATTGGTTGATGCGGGGAATAAAGACCATAGCACCGATATGATGAATCAAATGCTAACCTCAACAGATAATGGTCGTGTTAATAAATCTATGCGAAGTGGTTGGGTGAGATATACAACCCGATATACCGTATGGGGAGGAACTCAGCCCGGTCGTTTTGAATTAGAATCCGGCCTTGATAGGAGATTTTTCATAATAGATATAGACATGAACCCTGAGAAGGAATTAGCATTTAAGAGGGCAAACCAAAAACAAGCAAATATGCCCCACGAAAGAAGGCTCAAGATTCATAACCTTAGAGAAGCGATTAGAAAGTTTATGATGGAACGGCAGATGGAGGCTATATTGAATCCCCCTGTTCAAGTGCGCTTCGGTCAAGATGTTCAAGATTGGTTAGAGAATAAAGATGTTCGTTCATGGGAGGCAGACTTATTCCGCCGACTTATGTTAGGGTATTATATGATGCAAGAAGAGTATAATCCTATGCCCGTTTTTGAGATTAAGATAGACGATAAATTAAGAAAGTTTCTTGATGACGCACTGAGAATGCGAAGAACCGTGATGGATGCAGATATGGAGTTAATCAAATCAACATTTTGGGGGCGCGACCTTCCTAAATCAACATTGGTTAAGGAGGTTGCTAAGATGGTCACTAACGGGGATTATCAATCAGCGAAGCGTTGGATAGAGGAATCATTAGAAGGTAATTCGTGGTATCGTGAGTTTAAGGCGCAGAAGGAAGGTAGAGGAAGAAAAGGGATTATGTGCCGAATAGGTTATGAACCTCAACCTGTTCGCAAGAAACCAGAGTTGAATTGGGGCGAGTGGCAGGAGGCCGAGACATGAAAACAAGAAAGATGATTGAGGAAAAGTTAGCAACCGTTGGTTCTAAAGGAGATTGGTTCGATGCTCTTAGATGGGTTCTTCAAACTCCTGACTGTCCTATGTGCGAAGCACCTAATAGACATGAGTTAGAAATGAAGTTATACAGGGGCGAGACTACCGCATCATTCTTAGAACAAAAGTATGGTTGGCTACCCGGCTCAGTAAATGTTCATCTAAACGACCATGAAGATTTTGACCCACTAAAGGCGGGGCTTATCGAAGCAATGCGACAAGATACGATAAACACAGTTAATCTCGCTGAAAATATGGCTCAAAGACTATCAACATGGATTGATGAATTAGAAGCACAACGGTCCGAAGAATGGATTGATAGCGACTTTATTGCTGACGCAACAAGACTCACCGCACAGTTAGGCGGTTATCTCAAATTAGCGGGACAATTGAAGAAGGAGATTGGTGTTGATAATCAACTTCTCTTAGCGCAAAAACAATTAGATGAGGTAATGTATGTCCTTGTCGATACGCTTAAGCAACACCCCGAATTACTTGACCAAATAGAATTAAGAGTATCAACACTTAAAGCCCCTGTTATGGAGGCACAATACACAGTTGAGGATTTAGATGACTAAGTTTAAGTATCTCGATACGGATTACATTCCTACCGAAAAGGATATAGAAGTAATCGCTGATATGATACCTACAAAGACAGGTAGGGAAAAGTGGAGGAAAAGAAATAAGCATATAGCGACTAAACCTATACCAACAGAATTATTCCCCACACTCGCTAATCTAATGATAGAAGATGGTCTTAGATTTGTTTTAGACGACGAAGGTTATCAATGGTTTCACGAGGAATACAAGGTCACCACTACCGCTATTCGTGAAGTATGGGGCTTAACTGAACATCAGTGGAGGCGGTTTATGCGGTGGTGTTATAAGGGGTGGCCTGTCTGAACACATTATGGACGAATGGGACGAATACTTAAGATTTAAGAATGAACTCGATGAACATATTGATAGTCTTATAGAAGAGTTTGAGTCCAAAGAAAAGGAGGAAAATAACGATGGTTGAAGTGGATAAGTTTGGAGAAATAGAACCGGATGCAATAGAGTGGAATGCTGATGTATGGATTAACCGTAATAAGAACGACTATTCGATAGTTAGTGTTATGGCGGGTTGTATTGTTGAAAAGGGTAGCGAACATCACTTTGATGAGATGGTTAAGAATCTTGGTGCAAAGCATCCCGCAATACTCATAGGGACGGCAATTACTCTTCCCGATTTAGAAGATAGGGACCACCCATTACCCGAAACAGGGGGTAGGCATGACCTATTCTTCGCATTCCATAATTTAGACATAATGCGTGTTGCAGTTCCTCGTCTAATGTATGGTATTAGGTGGTGGTCAGATGTTGTGGATAACGAATGGAATGAATTACCTCTTCACGCCAAAGACTCTTATAGGGAATGGACTATATATCCCGACTATGTTTTTGATACTGTTGAGTTTGGTGAAAATCAAGTAAGGAGTGCTGAGGAAGAATGATTGATAAAGGCTCAAGAAGAAATGCTATTTACGACACAGTTATGAGATGGGAACAGACTACCGATAATCACCCATTCACAACGATAGACATAATTAACTCTGGTATCATATCAGATGTTGGTCTAAATGGAAGGATTATCCCGCGAGGGCTAAATCGTTCTTTTTCAGCGATTAACGCTGGTCTTTCCGAATTAGAAAGAAAGGGCGTATTGATTCAAACAAGAGAACAGGGAAAAGGGGAAATTAGGCAATGGCGAGTAATATCAAATGGAAGGGCTATTGCATAGAATGTTGCAAATGGCGACACTCTAAACATACAATTCAAAATATCAGGTCAGGTGAAATGAGATGCAAAATATGTATAACACGACTTCTCATGATATGTCCTGTATGCGAAGGGGAAGGCAAACTCAGTCACAAAGAAGGCAAAGAGCAATGTGGTTCATGTGCCGGACACCGAGTTATACCGCAACAACCAATTGAAGAGGTGAAATAATGGGAGTAATAATTTATGCAGGTGATGATAAGGATTTCAAGACCGGCGATTACATAGTAATGTATGGCGAAATAACATCTCCGCCTACTGCACCTAATACAACATATATTCTTCATTGCGAGTCGTTCCCTATGTCTTTGGCGAAAGAATGGGCGGGTTTAGTGCAATATAGGCTTGTAGTCATCCCACGAAAGGGAATAAGGGGGGTTCGTGAAGGGGATAACATACTAATCCACAAGTCAGCGAAGACCGCCAAAAGTAATTACAACTCACCAATCAATGCTATGTTCAAATGGAATGACCGAAACAGAGCATGGAAAACAATGAAACCCGTTCCTCTTGCGCTTGCAGAAGCATTCCATAGGGTTAATAGACCGGATGGAATAGAAGAGCAAAGAATAATCAGTAAAGCACGCTATCAGATGGAAGAGGAATATGCAAAGGCCGCTCTTGTGTTCGGAATAACCCCAATTCCTAACGACTTCGTGTCTTGGCCTAAAAAGAAAGCAGACGAAGATGATTCAATCCACTTTGGGTTCAGGTCTACCGATGTGTATGCAGATATGATAGTTCAGAACGCTCCCGAAGTGCGAAATAAACTTAGAACGATTGACCAAGCACCTTCTACTATCAAGAAACGGAAGGAAACTTTGCTGGAGTGGTTATAGTGGCTTATTTCTTTGAGTTTGTTATCATAGCCTCTCTACTATGGGCTCCAACAATGCGTTTAGTGTGTGCGTTTATAAATACACTCGGATTTTCTAAGCCGGAAAAATTCTCCGGCGCGAGAGGCGAAGAGGGTAATGATTTGATGTGGTCATCGACTTTTCTTGAACAGTAAGGTTTTTAAGCGATAACTTCTCCGATAACCCATGTGTCTATCAAGAGAAAGTCTTGGGGTTCGCGGGGCGAAAAGCCTCATGAAGACCGGACAGGCTTAAGAGGAAGGACACTTTACTATATGGGAAGAAGAAGTAGGGGAAAGAGGATGACGGCACACAACGCAAGAATAAGAAGGGAACTCATCTATATTCTATGGGATATTGAAGAACCATTGACCAAACAAGAGATTACAACAGAATTAACGAAAAGGATGAAACTAATCAACACACCATCCCCCATTTCATTAGGCACTATACTATCCCGAAACCCTCAAGTTAATTCATCTAATTCCATCATCATTACTACTGGTGACGGTAGAAGAAGGCGCGTTCCGCAGTATGAAATCAATGAAGAGTTAATTCAGCATCCCGATGATATTATTCTTACGCTCCCATACAACGCACTAACTAAGAAGGAGAAAGAATCGGCGGTATTGTGTAAAGGATGCGGTAGGAGAAGATACTTCACAGAAGATATGGAACGATGTTTGCAATGCACTCGTTGCCCTTAAAAATGTTTATAACTAACTGCTTACCTGCTTAGGTTATGGCGGAATTGCCTCAAAGAACCCCAATGAAACAGAGGGCTATGAAGTTTATTCTTTCTTCATGTGATTGTAGGGAGTTATCTACCAAACAACTGTATGAAATGATGATTGAGAAATGGCCTAAATTAGCACCTAAGAAAATGACCATAGCAAGATACTGTGGCGAATTAGTAAGAAGAGGACTTTTAACTCAAAGAGTATTTAGAAAAACAAAATTATGGAGTGTGCAAGAATGAAAGAACCAGTGAAAATGAAATGGAGCCTTATGCAAACAGGACAAGATTACGAATGTTATTTCTGTAATGTTGTAATAGATGACCCAGAAGGTATTATCTATTATAGAGCGAAAACTTCCTTCCGATGGGAGTCCGTTCCTGTGTGCGAACAATGCTACTATGTTGCAGAAGAAGTAAGAGGGTGGTTTGAATGAAAGTAATATGGGCTGAAAAGTATCGACCTAAAGTGTTGGATGAAGTATTATCACAGGATGCGGTAGTATCTGAAATGCGAGCGGTGGTTAATGGTGATGCACCTATGCAACACTTCCTCTTTCATAGTCCAGAGCCGGGTAGTGGTAAAACCACTATGGCGAGGGTTATGGCCGAAGAATTAGGTTATCAACTCCATGAGTTCAATGCTTCGACTAAGAAACAAAGGGGGATAGATTTTGTCGAAGATGATATATCCCCTATGTCTCGTATCGGTCAATGGGAAACTATTTTTCTCCTTGATGAAGCCGATAGGATTACACCGACTGCACAAGACGCTTTGAAAGGTGTTATTGAGAATGCACAGGGATATTTCATATTGACCTGCAATGACTTAAACAAAGTGAGTCCTTGGCTCAAATCGAGATGCCAAGTTAGGACCTTCAAACCTATACCCGATGATTTGGTAATGGAGAGACTTAAGCATATCTGTGTTCAAGAAGCGGTGGAAATGACCGAAGAAGATTTGTTAATAATTATTAACAAGCATGGCGGGGATATGAGAAATGCAATAGGCGCACTTCAAGCGGCCTCTTATCTATCCCCTATTGATAGACAACAGTTTATCTCTTCTATTAGTGCGCCCGACATTGATGCAGGCAAAGTGCTAACATTACTGACCAAGAACCATGATGTTCAATCAGCCGTTGATTTACTATCTACTACGCCTGCGCGCGAGGCAATACACCATGTATTCTTGAAAGCGGTAGATGCTAATATGAGTAACATTCCATTGAAGATGCTTGTTGTTGAGGGGGCAATACAGGCACGCCGAGATATCATAAATGGCGTTCCCGAATCTTATGTAGTATGGGAGTTTTGCAGATTTATTAGTGAATCATGCAAATGCTTATAAGGGGTGGCTTGTGTGGAACAAGTAGAATTAACAGGTGATAATGTGACCGAAATAAATGTTGAACAAATAGTAAAAGACCTTGCGAGCAACTTAGGTGTTGCCGAAGATAGGTTGAGATTGAAGATGAATGAGGTATTGGCCGAAAATGGAACTGCATGGACCAATGCCGGAAAGGATGAGCAGACTTGCACTATCCTATCTGCCCGAGTTGCAGGCCGTCAATTAAAGATGACGCAAGAGAAACTTAAGAAGAGTGGGTTGGAACAGTTCGAGGGAATGTTTATCCGTGTGCCTCCTTACAAGGACTGGGCTCAGATTGCTTACAGAAAGGCAGAAAGAGAACTTACTGCAAGAAACGATGTAAATGACCCTGCTACACAGGCGCAGATTAGAAATGGTGCTTTGGTGTATTTCGAGGCTAACGGCGCAGGTTATACCCGACATGCAAATGCCGGTCTAATCAACCGAACCACAATGAATGATGAGATTAGTGAAGCGACTGTTGATTCGCTTCCACGCATCCACCACGAGTTGCCTAACGGTGATGCTTTCTACCTTATTTGGAACAACACAACACCGACATTCCCGTCCGGTGATGCTAACTTCAAGTATGGAGCACCAAGACCTGCTTCTGAAAGAGAAAGGACCTGCCAATTCTTAGGACGAAAGGTTGGTAGCAATGACGAGCCAGCACTAATTAGCGTTAGAGCAAATGGTAAAACGGCTGATATTCAGCACGCAACATTCCTACCCGGAGTTATTGGGCTTAGACCCGGTCGAGACGGTAAGGTAGCATACGCTAAAGAATTAAGCGACCTTGTTCCTAACGATGAAGTGGCCGGTATTTTCTCAGCACCACCGTTTGCTATTGGTGATGATGGACCCGAAGGCATTGTAACTGAGATGTTGGGTGGCCTATATCCTAACGGAGGATTGTTGCCTTCGTTTGCGACACTTGAACAGTATCATACAGACCACAAAGACGATGACGATTGGTGGGACCAATGGGTTGGAGTTGTTGGCGAAGTGGTGCATATAGACCCACGCGAGCGCGGTGGATTTACGGTCACATTAGGTGACCTTGACTTAACGAGCACCGCCGCAGGTCAAGATTTGGTTATTCCAAAATCACAAGAGCACCTTCTTAACTTTGGATTAGGTTCTCAAATACTAATTGTGGGACAAACATACAAGAGCCGTGATGACGAGATGCGCTTTACCACGCATGGTTGGTGGTGCGTCGATTCTGTTGAGGCAGTAAGCGTCGATGACGAATCGTGGGAGGACTAAGTATGGCGTGGGCTCAAGGTGCAAAGCCGAAGGCGTCGAAACCTTCCGCCCCCACATACTCTGTGGACCATTACAGGGATTTGTTCAATAAGAATGCCGAGCGCAAACTTGAGACACCTGTTCGTATGGCGTTGGTAGGTAAAGAGAATACTGCTAAGACAGGACTCGCATTATCCCTATCAAGAACACCCGAAGAGATTAAGGCAGGCAAAAAGGTCATTCTGTTTGATTTTGATAACTCGGCAGAAGCGACAGTTAATTTTGCTTATCCTAATGACCCTAATGTAATTATTCTAAAACTATTCGACGAAACTGATGATTCAATCTTTGAAGAAGATGGAGTAACTGTATCGTGGACCGGCTTAGTCAAGAAGGTTAAAGCCTTTGTGACCATAGCAGGGGATTTAGTTAGTGATGGAGAAGTGGCCGCAATAGTATTCGACGGCGGTTCAACATACCTAAAGTGGTGTGAGTTTGCTATGCGCGAATCACTATTAGAAAAGGGAGTCATAGATGATGAAGGGGATTCATTCAATCAGAAAGAATGGCGCGAGCGTAATCAGACATTCCGAGACACACTATACCGTGTTCAAGCCCTTCCGGTCAATCGTGTATTTTTCACATTCCACTTGAAGGACCACAAACAATATCTTAGTGATGGAGGAGGCAAGAAAGTTCTCATGAAGACAGGAGAAAAGCCGGATTGGGTCGATGGGACACAACGAAACATGAGCCAACAGATATTCTTATCGAGATACACCAAGAAAGGAGACGACGCGGCAGGGGTCAAAGCAGATAAGAGTTTGAAAGAAAATGAGTTCATTATCAGAGCAACCATCGAAGAGATGAAAGGGACAGGTAGTGAGTTCGTTGGGACTTCACACGATGTTTTGAGAATTAAGGATAACAAGGTTGAATGGAACGGTCTACCTGATTTGGGGTTGATATGATGGACGACAACGAAAATAGAGATTTTAGTGCTAAGATGACTTCTGTTGAAATCGACATAAATAGTCTTTTACTTGAACAGAGACAAATGAAAGAAGCAATAAGAGATTTGAAAGAATCTCTTAAAGTAATGGCTGAGCGACTGGCTAAAGAACATGATGAGCCTCTTATCAAATGGACTTAGTTCTCACAAGACTTATAAGTAAATGCAGGGTGGATTAGAATATGTTGGCGAAGGCATCAAACATCAGACGACTATTAGAAGTGACCGCACGAAAGCAATTTGTAAATGGGAAACCTCAGCAACAAGTTATTGGTTGCGTTCTTAGACCTTGGGGTGGTTCAACCTCTATGACCGAAGTATGCACTACAAGTCTGGTCCGTGATGGGAAAACATCTATCGGACAATTCTCAACCGTATGTGATTGGAAAGAGGGCGAAGACGCTATCGTTATCCCCGACATTGAAAGGGCTTTAGGAGTCTTATCAGCGCATGGTGGAGATATTCAATTAACACAGGACGGAGGTTCGCTTAGAATTAAGAGCAAGAACAAGCAAACAACATTGGTTGCTGAGCCGGGTAGTCTTGCGTTCCCGCACAGTCAAGAGACTATTGCACAATGGGAGGAAAAATCACTATCGCTATCTGAGCAAATCAATGCTGAAGCAGGTTCATACAAAATGCGAGATGGTTCTGAAAGAAGGGCATTCCTAATGGTTGAGACTTCTGCTTCTATTCTTCACGAGGCTTTGCAGGCGGATAATATGAACTCGCAGAAATTGAATCAATATACTTTTGTCTATGACGGTCACAATGTATTAGCAGTAAGGACCGGAACGGACTTGAAAGGTGAAACAGAGACAATTCTAAACGATGATGCACAACAAGAGGTTGAAGCGTTTGAGGCAACCTATGAAGGTGGGCTTGAGCAGGTTCTATCTAAGTATGACGGCATGGTCAAACTATACTTCTTAGACTTCCGACCAGAAGGGCAGGGGATTAGGCTAATCGTCGTGTTCGACAACACAGATTGGATTTTCCAAGCGGCTATTCTCAAGAGATGATTTAATGAGTATCGAAAGACACATTATTAGAACACCGCTAAAGGAGCGTTATGGCGCACCACCTTTCAGCATACTCGATGCCCGACAGGGTTATTGGCAGGACCGAAAGCGTTGGTGGACCCGTAAAGGCATCCGGTCTGAATTAGGCAGGGGCGAGGCACTTATCGCTATGTCTAAGTCGAACATGAAGTATATGTTCGGTAAAAAAGAGTATGATGTTGACCAATTACAGAAGGAGGGTATTCTTCTAAGTGATGAGGAAGTGGCTACCGGTGGTGATTCAAAAGGGAGTGCTAAGACATTCGCTATTGGAGATAAAGCAACATGGAATGCTGAACAAGAAGCAAAGAAAGACTTAAGAGCAATTCCGGGAGGCGGGACAGGTAAAAATAGTGCTTGGCTCCATAAGAAAGAAGATGGTTCGATGGGCGCGGCTCTTCAAGATGAAGATGCTTTCAAGAATAGAGCAACCGGCACTTCGATATTTGACCCTGTGCTAACTGAGTTAATGTATGATTGGTTTTGTCCCGATAATGGTAGCATTCTTGACCCGTTCTGTGGTGGTTCAGTTAGGGGGATAGTAGCGGCTCATGGTAATCATCAGTATGCAGGTATGGAGTTGCGTTCTGACCAAGTACAGGCTAATAGGATTCAAGGATTAGAGATTTTAGGTAATACAGACTATCCTATGCCTAATTGGGTTGTTGGAGATGCTTTAGACATTCAAGAAAAGATTGGAGACAAATGGGATATGATTTTCTCATGCCCCCCGTATGGTGACCTTGAGGTATATTCAGAAGATGATAGGGACTTATCCACTATGGAACATCATGAGTTTCTCGATACATACCGCACCATCATTCAGCGTTCTGTTGAAATGCTCAAGGATAATAGATTTGCAGTATTCGTTGTTGGAGATTTTAGAAATGAAGATGGCTTCTATCGTAATTTTGTTAGCGACACTATTGACGCATTCCAATCAGCAGGTGCTACACTATACAACGAGTGTATTCTAATAACCGTTGCAGGTAGCCTTCCAATTAGAGTCCATAAACAATTTGCTAACAACCGCAAACTCGGTAAAACACATCAGAATGTGCTTATCTTTTTCAAGGGCGACCCAAAGACTATACAGGATGAGTTCCGTTATCTTGATGTTGAAGATAAGACTGAGGATGTCGAATGGCTTTAGACTTTAGCGAGTTCGTGCCTTTAACAATAGATAATTACAGAGCCTTTAGGAATGGGCTTTATCGTGCCTACCGGCATCCACGATACTATCAATCCCCGCTTAGGTTAATGCACCAACCCCATGTGTTCAAGGTAGGGTATGTTGATGATGACTTGGTCGTTCTGAAAGACAGACAAATAATGGGAACACAGGTTCTCTATTCTATACTGCCCCCTAATAATTGGGAGGTTATAGAACGATTAACAGAAGGAGGTGTTCCCTGTTTTCTAAGTGATGAAGATGTATTCAACGCTCCTAAGAAACACGGTCTTATTCCTGTGAAAGACAACATAGAGTATGTCTATCATCTTTCTGCTTTCTCAGATAGATACGGGGTGAATAAGAATCAACTTAGAAGGCCATGTAATAAGGCTGAGTCGCTTCGCGAGTCGGGCGCGATTACTATTGAAGCGCATTGGGGCAATGTTCCCTATGAAACGCTTGAATCATGTAATACTTTGACCGCCAAATGGTTAGGGCAGAGGAATAAGAAAGCATGGAAACCTAACTTCTTTATTGACTCGTTCAATGCTTATTCTAAATTAGAAACTTCTCTTCTTCTGACTGTTATGCAGGGGGATAGATGCTTAGGCTACCACCTATCACATAGGGTATGTAATGGTTTAATCTATGATGTGGCCTGTAAAGATTATGAGGACACACCGATTAAGGATATGACCCCTGTCCTTCTTCACTATGCTTCTAAGGCGTGGGCTGAGAAATACCCTTCGCAGGTTGAATACACAAGGGTTAATAGAGGAGCGGCAGTTAGGGGTGCTTCGAGTAAAACTGCTAAGGACAAACTAAGACCGCTATTGAAGAATCAGATATACAAGACAGTTCCTCCTATCAAAATGACTAAAGAATTGAAATCATCATACTTTGAAGTAAAGCGTAATGTCGAGTGGTTATAGCAAAGCCTTATAAGTAATGCCTTTGTCGGGTAATAGTAGTAAGCCCATAGGCAGAAGGCCATAACAAATGAAACTTAGTTTAGTAATAGAGACAGAAGAAGAAACGACAACAGTTCCGATAGAACCGAATGCGCGAGTAATCATAGATGGAGTGTACTATGTTCTATCTACCGGTATCGCTATGCGAAACCCCACCGGACATAAGCCATATAGAGATAAGAATTGGCTAAACGCTATGTATGTTGATGAAGAACTCACTTTGAAAGAAATAGCCGACGGTTGTGGCGTAAGCCCAATGACTATCAATCAGTGGCTCTTCAAGCACAAGATACCAAGCCGACCAAGAGGGAGGCGTAAGGAGTGAGCGTCACATTTTATTTATGTGGACCGATACTTAGTGAAGATGAAAGGTGGCGTTCCCTTCAATGGCGAGAAACCGCCTATGATATTCTATCATCAAGAGGCTTCAATGTTTTCAACCCTATGGTAAGTGAGGAATATGGGAATGTTTATTATGATGAGCAATTTAAGGAATTGATTGTTCCACGAGATAAACTAATGATAGACCGTTCAGATGTAGTAATTGTGAATTGGATTCCTAAAGAAATGAGTATAGGGACTTGCATGGAAGTCATGTATGCTCATCAAAAGGGGAAGAAGGTAATATGGTTCGCAGAAGACCAACCACTTGCTCTTGAACTTGAAGAAAATCCTTGGGTCATAGCACACAATGATTGGGAGTTTGTTAGACCGTTTGATGCCGACTGTATTAGAGATATAGCAGATTGGTTTTCGTGCTTCAAGAATAAACCTATGGTCAAGTTTTTGAATACTGAACACAGTCGTCCTCGTGATATGTGTTAATCTTATAAGCAACAACGCTTACGCCCCTATGTGATAGTGGATAGCATAGGTTCGAGACGCATAGCAGTTAGGTATCGTGACCCGATTACACTTGACCGCAAACAAGATATTATAGACGACATATATCCTTATGCTTTTCTTCGTGAAGAAGAGGCAGATTTAGTTAAGGCCGTTAAGAAAGAAGAGGGCTTCAAAGGTGCTTATGGGGAACGATTGACTAAGGTTACTCTAAGGGACCCATTTGAAGTTAGCGATTTAAGAAATAAGTTTTCTCAGACATGGGAAGCACAAATACCTTTCACTAATAGAGCCTTAATTGATAGTGGAAAACATTACGACTTTTACAAGCACCGTGTTTGGTATGTTGACCTTGAATGGAATGATAGGGAAGAGGTAACTGTTGCGACTGTGTATGATAATTACATGGGGAAATACCTAACATGGTTTGTATCGCCTCCCGGTCAAAACCACCCACCATTAGTCAGACAGTTAGGAGATAGAGTATTCAACCCACCGCTAAAGTCATTCAAGACCGAAAAGGAATTACTCGATGATTTCTTTCATGTGATGATGAAGAAGGACCCCGATGTATTGACCGGTTGGTTCTTCATGGGTGCTGATATGAAGGTCTTATTTGATGCGTGCAAGAGACACAATTGGAATGCAGGTAAGCGTATGAGCCCTCATGGTTCTGTTCGCTATCAGTTTGACGACTATTCACAATGTATCAAGGGCAGAATTACTATTGACCTTATGACTGTATTTTGCAGGTTATGGCGTGTGAAGAACGGACAACTACCGGGTCAAAGTCTGAAAGATGTATCGCAGTTTGTTTTGCAGAATGACGAAAAGTTTGACCTTGAAGATGGTCACGATACTTATTACACGGACTTAGGTAGATACATAGACTATAACATACAAGATGTCGCTTTGTTGCCTAAATTGGATAAGATGCTTAATTGTATCGACCACTTTCTTAATCTTCAACATATTGTGCAATGTGATTTCATTACCACTCCTTGGGTCACAAGATTAGCAACCGTCCTTCTGTTAAGAGATGAAGAGTTTGATAGAAGGATTCCAACTAAGCCCCAATTCCCTTATGAGGATTATCAAGGTGCAGATATACAGGAAGCGGTAGCAGGTTTGTATGAAAGCGTCGCCATTATGGATATACGAGCAATGTATCATAGTAATGTGGTTAAGTATAACATATCATGGGAGACTATTCTTAACGAACAGGAGGGGATATTTGATACAGATGCCCCAACGGGCGCATTAGGTCGTGCTATGAACCTACTTACCGACTTAAGAAATGAATACAAGGCTAATATGAAGGCTTCGACAACCAAAGAAGAAAAGGTTAAGTGGGATTCGGCTCAATACGCCACGAAGTCATTAGTTGCATCCCTTTATGGAGTGTGTGGTGATAGCCGATTCGGTATGTATCACCCTGCGGTAGCGGCGGCGATTACTCGCACATCAAGAAATACGCTTGGTGAATTACGAGACAAGTGTATAGAATGGGGTTGTGATGTTATCTATGGTCATACTGATTCAGTTTTCGTATGTGTTGAATCCCCAGAGGCCGGTATGGAAATGATGAATTGGATTAATGAAGAAATGGCTCCGATAGAAACTGAGTTTGAAAAGTATTGTGAGCGTATGTTGCTTAAGGCTAAGAATAGATACGCAGGCAAGGTCACATGGACTGATGGTTCTTATCACGAACCCGACTATTATGTGAAGGGGATTGAATCTAAACAAGCACGAATGCCTCAGGTAATGAAGGACGCTATGAATACTACAATAAACTCTATGCTTGATGGTAAATCTGAACAATGGGTCAATGATAGACTAACTAATCTTATCCACGATATGGTCGATGGTAAAGTATCATTAGACGACTTGAAGATGAAAGGTAAATTGAAGAAGGACCTAAAAGATTATAGGACCATAGCAGGTTCGGCGGCTGGAGCAATGTGGGCTAATACCCACTTAGGAAAAGAATATCGCAAGGGCTCTTACTTTTGGGTGCTTCTCGATAACACCGGCAGGTTTATAGCATTTGACTCCATCGCAGAACTACCTAAGACAGTTGCGATAGGGTATGAGGTGATGATTCAACGATACATAATAGAAAAGGTCAAACCTTTTTATGAAATAGCATCGTGGGAAATGAGCCAATTGCATGACGCAATGAAAGGAAGGAAAACAGTAGAGTGGTTATAATGAAAGGACAGAGAACAGGCAGAAAACCTACCGTAAAGCAGGTAATGAGGCAAGACCTTAAAGAAATGCAAGAAAAGGTCACATTGATAGAAGAAAAGCACAATCAGTTAGTGAGTGTGTTCATTGATTTCAGCAGACACGCTGAAAATATGACGACACTTTTGCATCTTCATCTATTAGATGCCGGTCTTGCAACCAAAGAGGAATGTTCGGGTTGCGGAATGGCCGTAATCTATCCCCATAAGTTTGAGGATATACAAGCGCACCCCGTATGTCCTAATAGAATAGACCCAGAAGGTAATGAAGTGGCCGAGTGTATGACGGGCTTTGACCACATCGAAAACCCTTTCTTATCAAACGAGGAAGAATAAACCTAAACTAAGTCGTGGTTGTTATAGTCTCGAAGATATGGGACTTGACTTACAGGTATTCAAAGAGTATTTAATTGAAGGTAAAGAAGTCGAGTCATGTTATATGGAAAACCACTCTGGTGATGAAAGGACCGGCTTCTGTATAGACATAACCCACAAGGGAATATCAAACTATTCCGAGATGGATTGGGTAGGGCTTGGTGTGTCGGGAATGATGACCGTTATGACGCTATACTTCATGCTTCTATATTTCATAAATAGATATTCCACTCGCAAGGCTTATAAGTAATGCTATGTCTGCCTAATCATGGAGTCATCATACAACCCCTATGAATGTATCGGGGACACTAAACTCCGCGTTAGCAAGTCATCCTTTATGTCCGCTCGACAATGCCCCCGCAGGTATTGGTGGAATAAGGTAGCCCTACCAGATGTTCGTATGCCGGAAACTGAGTTCCAGATTAAGGGAACGATAGTGCATAAGGGTGTCGAAGATTTGTATAACACAGATAACTCAATAATCAAAGACCTCTATAAGGTAGATAGGGGCGAATTACTACTTGAAGAAACACATATACGAGCCTTGTTGCCCGTAGCAACAGAGTATGACGACTGTTTTGACGAAATCGCAGTTATGGAGACACAACGCTTGGCTTCATGGGGTCCCGACTTCTTCCTTCCCATTGAGGCAGAAATGAAGAAAACAGTATATGACCCCGAACATGATGTTGTTATGGTTGGTATGTGGGATGGTCTTATGAAACACCCCGATGGTGGTCTATGTATAATGGAATTGAAAACAGGTGACCTAAGCACAGGTAAATTAAGCAGAGTGCGAAGGGAATTATGCTTCTATACTCGTATGCTTAGACTATTAGGTTATGAGCAAAAGTATGGGCCGGTGACTCACATGATGTTGATTTCCTCAGATTGCACAAACCATAAGACCGCCACAACATTAATGTCGAGTAAAAGAAAAGAAGTATTCTTAGGTGATGAAAAGGGTATTACTGTGATAGAGAAATTAGGAAAGCGAAGTCATACTGCATTCGAGAAAGACTACGCAAGGACTATTGAAACTATCCGGTCATTAACATGGAAGCCTAATTGGAGCGAATACTTCTGCGCTAACTATTGCGACTTCTATCTATCATGTGATGAAGAATTACATGGAGAAGGTGAAAACCCAACGCTCGGACCTGATTACTATGTGGAGCAAAGAACATGACCGATAGCACAGTAAGGGAAGTCTGCGAGGCTTGCGGAAAAGAGACTTGGTGGAACATTAGTAATGTCTTTTCAGTAGCAATGCAAGAAGGCAAACCTTTATCCCCTTCTTTAGTTAGGGTTTGTTCAGAATGCGGGGCGGTTGAAGGATATGACGGACCTACTAACCTTTCCTCGTGAAATCGGGCTTAAGAGACAAGTATGCAATTCACGCCTTGACTTCAAGGAGTATATCCGTAAGTTAAATGGTAAGGCTGACCTTTACACAAGCCTATATGGGTTCAGAGATATCAACGATAAAGACAATACCGCCATTATGGATAGAGCATGGTGGGACTTTGATGCTAACGACCGATACACAATAGAACAAGTCAAAGACGATGTGGCGACACTTCTTACACGATTAGAAGGAGATGTTCGCTTGGTTGCAACCGGAAGAGGTTTTCACATACACCAACTGTTCAACACCGCTGTCGATTCCCGAACATGGAGGCATACCATTGACCGCTATCAAAGAAAGATGGCCGAAGGGCTCCCAACATTAGATGGGGTGGGTTATCCCCGAAAACTATGTCGAATACCGCACACCTATAACGCTAAAAGGGGGCGTTTTGCGGTAATGGTGGATGCAAATACTTTCAAGACGACTCCACACGCGACTCCTATCCCAAATAGGCCGAAAGAATCACCCGTTGCACACCTTCACCCTTACTGGGGAGAAGCACGCCAACACAAGGGTGAGTTTTGTATTCAATTATGGGCGGCGGAAAATCCTGTCGAACTTATGGGGGATTGGAATGTTCAACAAGTGACCGTGATTGAAGGAACACAAGAGGCTATTCCTATGATACCCTGTTTGCAACGAGAAATAGAAGTATCGAATCCCCCACACCACATACGCGTCGCATTAGCACAACATTTATTTGAGCATCTTCGCAACTTTGCTGAGCCAACTGCCCTGACCGCTGAACAGAAAGAGAGAATGATTGATATTGCGGTTGCATTTATTCAAAATCTCGACTGGCAAGACTATAACGAACAGGTCACACGGAAAGCACTAAATACTCTTGTGTCCTACGGACGGTCTACTTCTTGCGCGTGGTTTTGCAAGAGGGGCTTATGCCCTGCACCATGTTGGAGAGATGACGGAACAAGACGAGAGTTTTAGAAAGCATTTTTATAGGTCGTGTTCTCCTATAAGGGTTGTGCATCAAGACCCGTGTTATCGGTGTGGTCACACCTTCGTTATGCCTATTCATGGCTCGAAAAAGTGTCTGACTTGCTTTATTGTAGTAGACTCTTGTTCAGAAGGTGCTCCATCATACCTAAATTAAACGATAGTGTTATAAGCAGTCGCCGCTACCCATATTTATGGGCGACATACCTGACGACTTGCTCGTTGTTGATGATAGGGAAAATGATAAGGTAATTCATAAACTCATTATGTCTTTAGGTGATGCTAAAACTGACCCTAATGGTAAAGTATTTGTTACTCGTCTTAAGACAGGCGACTACATATTAGGGGATTGGATTATTGAAGCGAAAGAAATTAAGGACCTATCTGCTTCTATAATAGGACAAGGCCGGTCAAGAACAATAGCGGCTCAACTAAGGGACATGAATACCTTTGCGCTCACAGAAGGAAAAATACCTTATCTCGTTGTGTATGGAGAAACAAAAGACCTAAAGCCGTTCTTCGCTAAAGGAGCAAAGGGTGGTAAGCAGAATGCGGTCATACAGAAAGCGCGTATGAAGAATAGAATCGCGAGTTTCAAAAAGACCTTTTTGTTCCGTTTTCCCGCTACCAGATATTTTGAATTAGAAACTCTTAGTGACTTCGTGGATTTCTTAATAGAAGCATACAAGCAAAAGATTAGTCTCAAGTAAGCGAATCTTCATTGGGCTTCTTTGTTGCATTGCTACCGCGTGTTCCTATTCTATCATAAGACACATTACCACTCGAATCAAAGGTTGCGTCAGAAGTCTTAGATTTCCAAGCATCAGAAGTGTTAGTCATCCACCCTTTAGTTAGGTCTTTTGACTTAAGTTTGCTTGATGTGCTTATCTTCCCCAAGCCTCTATTCTGTGCGTTTTCGTTGAAAGATACTTCTATACCTTTGACTGTTAGTGAAGAGAATGGGCTATTATCTGCGCCGTCTGCAATATCCATTAACCCACCTCCGGGGACCCTGCCTATTGTGACCTTTATTCTATTACCATGCTTATCTGCACCATCAACTCTTCTAATTGAAAATAATTCTATTCTTTGTGCAGTATCATTAGATGTAATATCAATTCTCTTGTTGTGCTTATAGCCGGTTTCTATACACTCAAGTAAAGCATATAGTGTGTATGTGCTACCACCACCTGTTGATGGGGCTTTAACATTTGCAGTGACCTTAATTCTATCGTTAGATACTGAGGATGGAACTGTAATAATTGCTGAACCTTCGTGATAATCTGCTTGTATTGGTTTTCCACTTTCCAATCCTGAGGTTACTCCGGGTAGGATAAACCCATCAGCACCAATCATAGCACTACCACTGCTTGTTGATTTAGTCTGTCCTATTGCTTCTTTAGAGGTTGTTCTGATATTATTTTTCACCGCGTTTCTATTTCTATTAATCCCTAAGAATCCGCTATCTTCATTTTCACTTGATAAGTCCCCTTTTCCACTAATAGTATTCATAGCACTTTTGCTCATTTTACTTAGATTTATTTTACCGGATGTCGAAACTGCACCTTTTCCATCCCCACCTTCTTGGTCTGGAGCACCCGATATGTTGGATTTCCTATCGAAAACAGTAGTATCTATTGTGTGCGAAGAACCTATACCTCCTCTGTTTGGTGGGATAAGGCCACCCCAACCCGGAGCATATCCATCATTCCAATTATCTCCCGGTAGGAAAGGAATACCTCCATAACCGCCTCCCGGATTTACAGGTCCGCCATTTGAAGGTGGATTGCTTGGTTGTGGGGTTGAAGAGCCTCCGCCACCACCAATACCGCCTATTGTTCTAAACTGTGATTCGTCTTTTAGTAATCTCAAATTAACTACTTCTGTGTCTTGCTCATTTTGCTTCCAACTTATACTTGTTAATGTTAGGTCAGTATTTAGGTTCAAATGACTATCGTTATAAGATACAACAGTTCCGACTTTCCAAACCATATCATCAACAATTTCAACAGTAGGCGCGTAGTATAGTGCTCTTGGTCTTAATTGCCAAAGTGGTCCCTGTCTGCCTCTTGAATCTTCGCTACCATGTGGCCTGTAATAAAGGGATAATCCAAGTGGGAAAGCCGAGGCTTCATTGACCGCATTACCATGTGATAAGTCAAGAACCGATACATCAGTTGAAGGAAGGGTTGTTACTCTATTTCCTCTATTTGATTTAGAAGAAGTGGTGTGGTTGCTTCTATACTTCAATAGGTCAACGCAGTATTCTTTGTTGAAAGACACTATCATTTTAGCCCCACTTGGTGCTCCGTATGATGTTGGGAATGCAATCTCATGAAAACCATTCTTTGTAATATCGAGATACGAAATCTTAGCAGAAGTTAGGGGGTTATTGCCTGTATATCCCTGCCTTCTTTGTGCATCAAAGTGAGAATCTATTAACCAAAGCCTAAACTCGGCGGCGTTAGCAGTATTGGATTTGTGAGTAATAAACATTCTTAGTTTCTGTCCTGACCCAGCACTTACTTTTGGTGTCCCTCTTGGGATATGCACTATCTGAACCGCTTTCTCTATACAATGAATACCGTATGGTGTATATTGACCATACCAATTAGTTTCGTGCGTATCGTATGTGTCGCAACCACCCCCGCCATGATACCCACTACCTGATTCAAGATACTCCATGCTTCTTTGTGACCCTATTAGATTACTATTGGTAGCATCTAAGTTTCCGTCCATAGCATTTTGCCTACCACCAATAATTTGACCAGTCATATTACCATGTGGATAGAAAGTTCCTCTGTTCACTCCTGTTATATCAGAAAGACATTGGACTAAAGGTGTGGATATATACCCATACAGACCGCCACTAAACATAGCGTTAGGATTGTTTGTGTCTCCAATAATTGTTGCCTTAACTGCAACCGCCTTATCTTTAATTCGTTCTAACTCCTTTGCCCCAACCGCCTTTGCTTCTGCACTACTTCTTGTGTTTGGTAGGTTCATTATTTTGAACTTGATTTGCGAACCGTCTAAGATTGGTGTAGGATAATCAATAAATGATTCACCGTTATTATAGAATACTCTAACATGAGTAAATTGTGCTCTTGCTTCTGAACTTACTTCTGATTGGTGAAGATTGCTTCTTGTTAATGCTTCGCCCGAATCATAGGATGGTCTAAACTCAAACTTTCCGTTTCTTCCTATCATATAGTTATATGCGTTATAAGTTCCTCCAACCCCTTGTCCTGAGTTTGCTTGAATGCTTGCAAGTATTTGAAAAGTAGTTTTGCCTCTTCCATCAGTGACCGAACCGTATGAATCAGTTGCGGTATCATAAGCAACAGGAACATTGTTAATATCGTAAGATGTGGGGATTGATGCTCCGGATAACCAAGACTTAACTTTGTGGGTTTGGAAAAGTAATCTTATCTTATCGTCCTCATAATATGTTCCGCACTCTGGCGATTCAACATACCCTTCCATAACTAACATACCGAACAAACTTAAGTTAGAGCTCCAATTCCCAAAGAAAGTATGTTCCGTTTCGTGACCGAGTTCTGATACATCGTTCAATCCTAATTCGGTATCTGCGTATGCAATTGCTACTGCTTCATCATAAGTAGTGGTCACACTTACTTTTTCTGCCCCAAGGTCAATGTATAGTCTTGCTGAAGTAGATGAATCTTCATCATAATTATTAACAAAACAACCTCCCATTTTGTAAGTCCAACTATGCTGTGTATCTTTATCTCCTTTAAGAACTATCATTCCACTATTTCTTATGTCTGATAAATAAGAGCCGTGGTAGTTAGGGGATGAATCAACAATTGCAAAAGGCTCTTTATTCATATCTGATAATAATTTGGTTTCATATCTGATATAGAACTCATAGTTAGGGTCGTAAGGGTGGCGATACTTTGCATTATATGGGTGCGGTCCTGCTTCCCACCAATAAGAATCAATAAGAGCCGCCTCACCTGCGGTTGAAAAATCATAATCTGATATTGTCTTAACACCACCAGAGGATTGTCCTATGCGACCGTTATTAGTCATAGTATTTAGATTGAAAAACTTGCTTGTATCAATTGCTATTGGTGCTCCTGCTTTCGATTCCCAATTATGCAGATGGCTCATTGTTGTTATTTTGTTAGAATAATTTGCTGACCAAGCAGAACCGGAATGTGGGTCTGTTCCTGTTAATTCCCATATATCAGCATCTTGACCTATTGCTAATTCTGTAATATCCTCTTGCGAGTGCGAATAGACTACCTGCAAACTGTATTGTTCTTCGCTTGGATATAAAAGACCAAACTTAGTTTGTCTCCCTCCTCCGTCTGCATCTGCGCTACCATCATTCCGCATATCAGCCCAATTAAGCCAAATGTGATTGAAGTTATTTCGTATTTGTCTAAACCTACCTTTTGCCCCAATAGCATGGCTATCTTTTAGAAACTTAACACCGCTAATTTCAACCACACCACCATAGACTTTACAGATAGGAATGTTAGTATCGGGGAATGTTCCACCGGATATAGTCGGTTTATTGCTGTTGTTAGGGTTTGTTGCACTTCCTCTAACTAACTTAAACTTCCATCCATTAAATCCTCCGCTTACTGCATCTTCTGTTGTTTCTCCAGTAGCCACAGGATGCCTATTAGATGTTTGAGAATGATTAGAATAAGCATATTCGGCGGGGAATATAGTAATTGTTGAATGGTCGGCGGCTTTATCAAGAACCCTATACCACCTGTATGATACTAAATCCCTATCTTCTCCATAAGGGTTATTAGGGTTATAACGACTATTAACTTCGTCAGTCACAGGTTGTGTTCTTGTTCCTTGTGTATTCCCAACGAAAATAATGTTCCCAATTTCTATTCCTTGGAACATTCTCGAACCACTAACTGCCGCGTCGTTATGACTATGGAAGTAATCAGCATCTTTTGTCCTATCTTTATCCCATTTTGTTTTACCTGTAAAGTTATAACTCGTTGGGTTTTTGGCCGCAGTTAGGGTTATCGGACCGGGATATGTAATGTTTGCTCCCTTATCTTTCATTACATATTCGCCAGTGTTAGGGTCAATAATATTTCTAATTTCATCTTGTTTAATCTCGACTATTTCCCAATGGGTGAAGTTTTCGTCTGTCTTATCATGGCAGGTCACTATCTTTGCTGAACGACCAACCCCAACATCTAATGAACCATCGGGGTTTTCAATTTCAAATATCAGACCGCCGTTGTTCATAAACTGTTTTGAAGAATGAGCATTAGCCCTTGAAGGTATGCTAATTAGTGGGTCTGTTCCTATATCAGCAACCCGTGAGCCTTTATCTATGTATCTTCTATCTTTGAAGTTTTCATCAATAAGTGGGGGTGTTGCGTTATTAAGCCTAAGAGTTGTGCTTGAACCATTTGTGAATGCTGATTCTAATGTAAAATACTCGCTATATTGGGTGATATATGGGTTAATATCACTAAGTCCTGTTGTTTCTATTTCTTGATAAGCCCATTCGCTTGTAGGATTAGTATGACCATTAAAGTATAATCTGATATTTCCTTTTCTTGCGATTTCGTCTGCTGGAGGACTATGAACTCCTGCGGCTCTTTCTTCTATTATACCGAATACCATTCTAAACCATAGAGAAGATGCTATATCGTGCATATACGATGCGTGAGCGGCTCGGTATTGTTGTCTTGGTTGTCTTGCAGTTGGTGGGATAAATACTGCTTGGCAGGAGCTCATTACGGGGAATATGAATGTGCTAATGCTTGCTAAGTTAGATGCTATCAAAGTTGTTAATGTTGTCCCCGAACCAGAGGGTTGTGCTAAGATAGTAACTCCTGTAAGTTTGTTATTGCTTTCATCAATACCGCGCCACCTAAACAGACCTTGTGATGCGCTCGCCGGTCCAAACCTCGCCCAACCGGAAGGAGGGAACATACCTATGGTGCTACTTGTAATTGTTAATTCGATGCTATCACCGCTACCGCTTTGTGCAGTAATATACACACCTAAATTAGTATCGGCATTCAAGAAAGCCTGCAATTCGGAACCCATGTGGATAGGTGATAAGCCCTTTGTTATCGGACTATCCGGTATATGTTTCGGGTCCTGCTGGTCAATATCATTCCCCCTAACAAACGCGCTAAGGTGAGCATCATCTTGTCCTGTATATGATATACCGGTCCAAGAATTATAGTTATGGTCAGTTTTATTGTGCATCCTGTAAAAGTCCATAAGTGTTAGAATCTGACTTCTATACTCTGTTTGGGCTTGGTTTGTTGATAGATATTCTAATGCAAAATCATAATTATACTGTGAAGGACTCGCCCCACCGGAACTTGGTAATTGGTCGCCTCTAAAGAAGGCCATGTATGGACCTACCGTGACTAAACCATGTGGGTCGTGCATATAGTTTGTAGTGCCTCCTTTTAGAGGAACTATACCTATTGGCTTGAAACTGTAAGAAGCAAATCCTCTATAATCTGTAGAACTTTCTGTTGTTTCCGCGTTTAGAATATCTTGCATATTCTTTGTGGTGACCACAGAAATCATACTGTCTCCCGATTCTCCCGGATTGTTAGCAATGGATGAGAAATGGTCATAAATGTATGCCTTGTGTGCTATCGTTCCGTGAGGAACACCATCTATTGATTCTGTATAATCCTCAGAACCGTAATAACCACTCCATTGTCTGCCTTCGATAGCATCCCATCTACCTAAACCTTTTGTAATGTCTTGTGTTATAGCGTTAAGACCATTGGCCGTGTGGTTAATAAAATTACCTTGACTCCATCCACTATAAACATACGGTGATGTAGCCCCTAAAGTAAAACCTAAGCCCCCTTTATCTGTTGGTCTTGTGACGATAGAGTAAAAGTGAGCACTTTCATCTCCTAAGTGTCCGAAAATAGAACCTACACCCGATGCGTATTCAAAGCAGAAGTGGTGGTCATCTATTACTTTCTTAACGACTACATCTAAACCATCTTTACCTGCGCTTGTTGTAGTGAAAGCGTTTGAGCCATACGCCCCATTGATAGTAAATGTATCATTGACTTCAACACCATGCTCTATACAATGTGCTATAATGTAATTTTTTCCATGACTTCTACCATCACTAAAACCTATAATTTTCTTAGTATTCCACATTCTCCAAATGTTTTTATTACTACTTTTAGCGGTTGGTGCAGTATTATACACATCGGGTTCAACGGAAGGACCGAAATCATCTTGACCAACATACATTTGAATTGGGTTGCCGGAATGAAGCCTTGTTCTTTGGTCATATCTCGCCGCATAATATCCCGATATTGCTCCTATCTCAGTTGTTGATGCTTGGGGATGCTTCGCCCTTGTCTGATGGTCTAAACCTAATGATTTTGAACCACGAAGAAGTGGTTTTGCTCCAAAGTAAAAGTTATCGCTAACCATCTGTGCTTCTGATGCTCTATATTCGTAGTCTGTTGATATTGTCTGTTCATTTTGACCAACTTCCCAATAAGGCATTATACCATCTAACCTGCCTATTGCATCACGAGCAGTAATAACAATTTCTCGTGTTTTAGACTTAGCATTTTGCCTAACCTTCACTTGGTCCATAAAACCTACCCATTGGGTAGAATCAATACCATGCTTGAAAAGAATAACCATCCATTCAGAAGGAGCAGACTGAAAAATATCTTGGACTTGTCTTTCATTCCCGTCATCAATCACATTTAATTTGAGGTTTGAAGCCATGTTTATAGTAGAAGTATAACCAATTTCTTTTATTCCCATATCACTTCCGGCTTTGACCGTGTTAGGGCTATTCCTAACAGGATTTGTGAGCTCATTAACAATACCTACCCTATCAATTAAAGTCCATAATGTTCCTGACCTTTCTGACTTTACACCCCAAAACTTACCTGCGCTCAAATCATATTCGTTGCCTGCGTTATCAGGAGTATATGTTGTATCTTTTTGCAAAGAAGCATGGTCTATATGATAACCATATAGGTCACTTGCTGACCAATTACCGCCGGATGGTTTAGTCTCAAAGTTAAATGTTCCGGCCTCAAACCCATCAACATAGACCTTGTATCGTTGGTTTGTGAAGTCCATCACAACATCAACATCGAGCCACTGTTGCCACTCATTAGAATAGTTAGGTGTGCTAACTGTGCTTGTTGAATCATAGTCTATAAAAGATTGTTTATGGACCGTCGCTATGTTAGAATCAAGAGCACTTACTCTTACTTGGTTAATGTCTTTCATTATTTTTTGACTTTCGCTTGTTGGGTGAGGTTGTAATTCAAACTGTATTGCTGATATAGAATGTGAAGGATTATGGTCTGTTCCACTTGGGGTATATCTATTACCATTTGAACCCATCAACAAACGGGATGAATCGAAGCCGACTCGTATGATGTAGTGGCTTATTCTATCGCTATCGGGTAATCCGTTGTCTTTGATATTTAGGGGACAGAATCTAAGGTGGAATGTATCACCATCAGCAACGCAATTCAAATCACCATCATAGGTTATTACAGGCTCGAACCACTTTCTAATATCAACATTATTCTCTGATGCACCACCGCCTATGTATTCTGAATTAGTGGATTTAAACTTGCTAACATCGAGCAATTGGTTTCTGCTAAGACTGTATAATTTGGTAATTTTATTCTGTGCGAGGTTTATTTCTTGAACAACACCGAACTCATCATGTTTTCCTATCTGCACTATATCTCCTACGCGTAGGTGATGTAGTTCTCTTTTGTTGCCTGTGTAAGTCCATATACCATCTGAACCAGTAGGGTCAACACTTCCATTTATTCTATGTGTTGCAGGCATTGTGTGTCTAATAGCGAGAAATGGTGTTCGGGATGGGGATTTAATTTCAGCACCTAAAATATGTGCTTCTTCTTGGTTAGCATCCCAATCTGTTATTGTTAGTATATCACTTGCGCTCGTATCTATTGTAAATGAGCCTGTTGTGCTTGCGCTTGCGCTATGAAAAACATCAATGTCTTGACCGCTATCGTTGAATACTGACGAAACATCAATACTAACACCATTTAGAGTTCCTCCTCTGGCTACACTATATGCGTTACTCTGTGCGTTAGTAATACCTGCTAATTGACTAAAGCGATAACCAGTAGCATTTACTGCTCTTGCGTATGAAGAATCAATATCACCGTTGTTAATGAAGTATTTTCCACCGGCCATAAAGGATGGAGACATTAGTATATAGTTATCTAACTCGCCTTTTCCTCCTAATTTGAATCTATTACTATGGGTGTGCGAATCAAGAAACTCGTTGTTAATCTTTGCTGAATATGCTCTTCCTTTACCTAATCGAGTAACATCTATTGTTAGCCATTCAGCCATAGTTAGGTTGTGTAATTCTTTAATGTCGTTAGTGACCATACCACCACTATAAACAGTTGAACCATTGTATGTTGCTATTCTATCGGGGTATGACCATCGGTAATGGGGATTTAATCTCGCTTCTGCGTTAAGGGGATTTCCATAATGGCTACCGCTAACACTAAGATTGTTTGAATCTGCTTCGGGAAGCGAATATGCTCCTGTAAAATCTTCCCAATATCCCGCAAGCCATACTTGATAATCTTCTGCGAATGGTTGCCCTGTGGTATATTTTCTCGTCTGAGCCCCATTTAACATTGCATACCGAGTCATTCCCTTCCCTCAGTTATAAGTCATATCCGCCGCTACACCATGTAGTGCGCTCATTTGTAATGCTCCGCTATCTTTTAGCCTTTCCTCTATTGCTTCTATCACTAAATCTGCCGCTCCTTCGTATGTGACCCCACTAAAGTTATTGGTCACAAACAGTTCCGGTGCGAAATATAGATTCTCAACTCCGTTTTGTTTCAACTCGTTGAATAAAGCGGCATCCATTGAGCTCCTTCTGCCCCCAAAGAATAAATCTAATCTTTTATCTGAAAATGATTCCATAGCCTGCTCTCCTTCTTTTAAGGTATCGTTAAAGTCCTGTATTCCCTGCATATCTTGTTTGAGCTCTGCTTGCATTTTTTCATGCTCAGCCATCATTCTTTCCATTTCTGCTTCGTTTGCTTTTAATTCTGCCTCTATTTCTGCTAATTCATCATCTAACTCGCTTGTTCCGAATAAATCATAGTGTTTAGCAAGATACATTGCGGCTACAGCAAGAACAACTGATAGTCCCAAAGTAGCAACAGCGGTCGCCGCACTAAGTTTCATCATTGCGGCGGTAGCCGCGTAAGTCATTGCTATCATTGGAACGAAAGCAAGGCTCATCAAGAACATTTGTGCTTCTGCGGTTTCCGCACTATCCCCCATCATTGCTACCATAAACGAAGCACCCATTAAAGCCATTGAAGTCTGCATACTCAGTTTCATCAAATGTTGTTGAGTAAGCATTCGTTGTTGTTGCACTTTAGTTAATAACTGTTCTGCTCCTATTACCCCTAATGTGCTTCGAGTTTCCATTCCGTCTAACATTATTTGCATTTGCTGTAAGTCTATTGATTGCAAACGCTTCATATTACTCATGTCTTCTGTTTCAGCCCCTAACAGTTTTGTTATTGCGTTTTGAAGACTCGCCCTTGTTTCTTGGTCCATTACCTTAACTAAGTGTTCTCTGTTTTTAGCAGTTAGGAAAGTCTGCATCCCTTCATGCTCTAAAACATCTAATTTGAACTTTCCTAACTGTATTTCCATTAAAATTAAATCAATCTCTTTTTGTAAGTCTGCTTGTCTCATTGCAGACTCTTGTCTTTCTACTTGCGAGGCGGTAGAACTTATACCATAAGAAATTAACTCTGCTTCCATTTTCATCTTTAATGTCTTTAATTCGTCTTGTTTGGCAAGAACCTTAGCTCTCGTCACATCAATAAGAGCAAGTTCTCCAGTGAGTTGTGTTTGTAATCTTGTTAAGGTTTGGCTTTGCATAGTATTATTTAGAGCAAAATAATTTAGTTGAGCGGAATTTTGAGCATTAAGAGCCTTAGACATAGCAAATAGAGCATTTAACTCTTGTATTCTTAGATTAACATTGTGAGCATTTATTATTGATTGATTCTTTAGTATTTTTACTTTCATTTCCTCTGTCTCAAGACCCATTGAGCTCATCATAGTTAATAACTTCTGACTTTCGACATGATTTAATTCTGAACGAACCTGTGCTTGTGATAGCATCAATAGACCTTGTTGTTGTATTGTCTGTTGTTTTGTTTGCGCTAATAGAGTTTTTGCGGCTACCCCAACTACAGTTATTGCTAAAGAGAATTGTAGTAATGGTTTCATTACTTCATAAACAGCACCCGCAACGAGCAACCATTCTTGACTCCATTGGACTAACCTATTATCCATTAGTGCATTTTGAGACTGCACTTGCAAATACTGAATCCTAATCATTTGTAAATTAGTGGGGATTAGTTTCTTAGCCATTTCATATTGAATTGATTGTATAGCCCTTTCATACTGTTGGATATTATACATTGCGTTCTGTTGGAAAGTATCAAACTCTTCTAACGCGCTGTTTGCAGAGTTTTGGGAACTTGTTTGAATCTGAAGTGCGCGGTCATATCCTTCCATCAATTTGATAAATCTAACATAGTGGTGAGCACCCGCAACTGCGATAGCAATGTTAGTTTGTTGGGACGAGGATAAAGAATCCCATTGTGGTTCTAATTGGCTCATTACCTCCATTAGAGTGAACATATTACCTGCTTCGTCTTTGACCTGAACATTGTATTCTGCTAAGACCGCGTTGTTATTAGAGCGGTCCGAGGCAAGACGGGCAAGCATCTGTTTGATAGAACGACCAGCCTTAGAAGATTGTTCGCCTTGTTCGATAAGTGTTGCACCGAGGGCTATTTGTTCATCTAATGATGTATTTACGAGCGTTGCGGCCGAAGCGTATTGGTTAAGAGCCTGTATCATGCCTTGTATCGTTGCACCGCTTGTATTTTCCACTTCGTTAAGTCTATCTACCAAGCGGATAGTATTTTCTAAAGCAATCATTCTTTCTTCATCTTCTGTTAGCATTGCTCTTTTTTCATCACTAATGCCCGAATAAATGAATCCTGTTTGCATCTGTAATTGCATAAGAGCCTGCATAGCCGCGTCGGTTTCCATCATACCGACCGCACCAAGCAACATAGAACTTGTTGTGACCGCCATCTGTGCATCATCACCCCCAATCTGCATTTCTAACTGCTTCATCGTGGCGGCGGCCTCGAGTGATTCGGCGGCAGACTGATTAAACGCCGCCCCTATGTCTATGATTTGCTTTTCAAGGGCTTCTGCTTCGTGTATGTTATCATCAAAAAACTTCTCAAAATGTATTCTGGCTTCTTCAATAGGTTCTGCTAAATCCATTAGAGCATCGTTCCATTGTTGAATACCCATGAACACTTCCTCGAAAGCAATCATCATACCTTCGATAGCGTCTGTGAATACTGCGGTCATTACCGCACCCAGAGCATTAGCATCGTCTAAGATTTGTTCAGACTTAATAGATGCGTAGACCGTGAAAAAGGTCCTTGCACCACCCATTTTCGCCATACTTAATCACCCCTTGCTTTTCTACGAGCTGCTCTTCTCTGATTCCTACGAGCCACTGCTCCTTTAGCACCACCGGCTAAATCCTTTGTTTTGCGACCAGACTTTTGGTGTGCTTCGTTAATCTGCTCATTTATTTCAGCCGCTATTAAAGAGTCTAACATCATTCTTGCGTGACCGCCATTAGGATTTCCCCATCTTTCAGCAAACTGTGATGGCGAAACACCCTTAAATGTAGAGCATACTGCGGGTAATAGTAAACTCATCTGACCAAAGGGACCGCGCCTTCATCCTCTTCACCCCTAATGAAAGACAAAAGAGGGACGATTTCTTCTGAAAGCAGTTCGTCTACATCACACTGAGTCCCATCTTCAAACTTTCCAACGCACAGAGGAACAAGTGTTCTAATTTGAGAATCCAAACCTGCCCCATAGTCTTCTACCATATCGAAGAACTCATCCTGTTGTTCTTCGGTCCATTGTGTTGGGTCTGTTCCGAAATGTCGGCATTTACGAAGAGCTCGTGCGTGCGCCGTTTCTAATGGTAATTTTTCAAGGCCGGATGCTTGGCGAACCCAGACCTTTTTTCCGTTTTGCAATTCAAATAATTTACTTTTTATCGGCATTCTTCTCACTCTTCTTTACTTTACTTTTCTTTGGCTTGGCTTTTGCCTTTGCCTTTTCTTCAACCTCTTTTTTCAAGGCTTCTAATTCTGCCGCTTCTTCGGCCATTCTCGCTTCGATAAGTTTCTTATATCGTGCAGGGCGACCGCCGGACAATTTGTATAGACGCTTTTTCTCGTCCATCTCGAACTTTCTTGAACCCCCTCTAATAGAAGGGTCGTGCTTATTGAACTTGTTATCTTTAGCCATACTTAACCACCTCATGCAAGCGGGGCGGCTGATTTTGTGCTTTTCCATACTGCCTTAGACATTGCGCCCACTCCTTCATCAAATAACGCAGTAAAACCAACAGACATTGTTTGCCTGTCTCTTCCGGTAATAGTCGAATCCGGCGCATCGTATTGAACCTTGAATAAGTCAATTTGAAGACTTTCATTTGTTCCGCCTTCAAAGAAAAGGCTTATTGCAGGGTCACTGGTAGTCCCATTAACCAATAGACCGGCCGCTAACTGCTTATAGAAAGGCTCGTTAGTTACATCAGCCAATGTGCCTGCATCGTGAATAACCCTATTAAACTCGATTGTCCCTGTTATTTCACGCATACCTGCGACGGGGAATCGGGTATATGAGTTATTACCTAAAGCGACTGCTGACTCAATATCACGGTTTAGATTGATAGTTAATTCAATAGACTTAACGAGTTTGGTTCTTTCACCCGAAACAGAAGCGAGTCCTTGAAACGCAACATGGGCTCCTTCAAAGTGGAATGCGTCTGCGGTGTGGAAATCGTTATCTCCGGGAGCGGTGTCGGCGTGTTCTGCGGTATTATCTTCACCGCACCCAACAAACTCTGCTGAACACATTACATACTCGTTAATGTTAGCACCAATAGTCAAACTGTTTAGGACCTGACCGGGGAATCTGTGTGACCTTCCTTCACGGCCAATAACGCAGGTTAGTGAGTTCCATCCTGTATATGCGCCACCTGCAAGAGCCGCCTTAACATCTGATGCCGCCTCCTCTAAAGTGTGGGTATAAGGTGCGCTTGAGCCTGTGGTAGTAGATTTACCAAAAGCGTTAGCCAATAGTTTTCCGGTGAACTCGTCACCAAGCATAGCCCAAGAAATTGAACCCGCGCTTGTCTCCATTCCAATGGTTGTTGCTCTTGGACCGTATCTTGATACATCACTTCGGGTCATTATTTCAAATTGTGGGGAAAACGATTCGTCGTCAATCTCACCATACTTTAGTGCGCTGACGATTGTCGTTCCGTAGGTTGCTTCTGTGTTTATTGCGAAAAATCGGTCTGCCATATTAGCCATGTCTATACCTCGGCTTGTAGTCTTATCACGAGCCAGCACCTATTTAGTATCACCGTATAGTCATCCGTTCTCGACGCATGTAGACAACAGTTAAGTTGTGTATGCACACCATTTCGTCGTTGTCTAATTTAGTATCTAAGGCTAATTGATAACCGACTATACTATCTTTTGAACCGTTTAGTCCTGTTGCGGTATAGAGTTCATCGAAAACATCACCCATGATTCTTAGACCTAAGCGATATGACTCTTGATAGTCTGTTCCTTTGGTTGTGACCATAATGTTTGCTTCATTTTGAGTCTGTATGCTTGTTCCCCCTAAAGTCTCGAACTCATCTGAACCTGTGCCTGCGACTATTACATGAATAGTGGGTGGGGATAAGCGCATTATCATAGAAGAAGAAAGGTCATACCCATATACTATGCTTGAATCCGGTAGTTCTTTGATATTTCCTCGCTTACTATTCCTAAGTGTGTCTCGTATAGCAAGACCTAATCTGTTAAGTGTTGATTGATAGAAAGCAGACATTCCTAATTCATCGGGATTGAATGCTCCATGATGCGTTGCATATACAGAACCCCATTTAGTTTCACCGTCATTACTGCCCCATGTTATGTCCCTGCCGGTAGTATCTGCCGTTCCGACCGCGCTTAGGTATCTTTGCGTTCCGAAATCATCTTCCATAATCTCGTGGATATACATATTAGCATTGCCGTCTGCATCTAATGTTAGCCTAATGGTTGTGATATATGGCTCAACTTCTGCTTTTGTTAAGTCTAAATCAGTAAAAGTAGAGGTTGTTGCTCCCACTATTTTTAGCCCTGTGGCTGTTCCTGTGGATTGGACTTCAACGCGATGCGAGTCGCTTCTGAGTCGAATAAGAGTCGTTCCGTCTGCGGGTATATCTGATGCGTTAGGATAGAACATTGTTGCTAAGATAGTCAAATCATCAGAACTTGATGGGGTGACCGAATAGTAAGCACTTGAGGTTATTTTCCAATAATCTCCTTCTGCCGCTCCTGAACCCGATGCGGTCCATGCTTCGTTATGATTAGTATTGCTCGGTGAAGTTGGATTTTCACCATTGATTCTGCTCGTCCAAAACTGTTCTGTTGTTGCTATCGCCATTCTAATAACCTCTGTTTGCAGTTGGGCTAATCTTTACATCTGCTGATTTACCAACACCGATATTTTGCTCTAAGACTCTATCTATATTTGAAAGCCACTTATTGATAACTTTTTCTCGAGCCTTTTGCATATACGCTATTCTTGGATAACCTGCGTGTGTAAATGATTGCGTTCCATAAGATGCTTCTCTGTGGATAGTAAATGGTGCTCTACCTTGTTCATAGTATTGGGCTATTTTACCTTCATAGGTTCTACCGGTTCTTGCTCTTGAACCACGCACACCTGCGCTTGTGAAATTATCTGGTCTTTCTTGGTCTTGGCTCCACATAGATACCGATATTCCATTTTGCTCTGTTGCACTATCCCTTGTTTCAGCAACTCGCAGTGACCTTGCTAT
>CEUI01064377.1_pt1 | contig 51039 bp, 58 predicted proteins | sample 531411 | NCBI WGS metagenome assembly CEUI01 (sample SAMEA2622841, study PRJEB7988) | marine metagenome | isolation source: saline water (ENVO:00002010), including
ACTTACTTCTTTTTCTGTTGTACTTAACGCTGATATGTAATCAGCTAGTAATTCTTTGTAATTTTGTTTATCCATTGTAGTTTATATCCCTTGGATCATTGCCCATAATTTTCATTATATCTTCTGTTAATTGTTCTCTTAATGCTTCAGAAGATAGATTGGCTTGATTGTCTGCGTATTCTTTTAATAGTTCCATTATATTACTTTTCATATCTTAATACTCTCCATCGTCTTCTTGTTCTACACTAACTATAATATCATCCTTTAATACAGGACTATTCATATGTACTTGAACAATAGAGCCACTTGCTTCAGACTCTGGAGGATTATTTTTATAATCTTCTACAACCTTTTTTGCATGTTTCTTTATCTCTTTATTATGTTCATCATAAAATTCTAATATTTCATCTGGTAAATCAGCCTTAGTCATTTTTAAAACTCCTTACTAACCAGACTATAGTTGCTACTGCACCCATACTAAATAGTCCAGTCATTATTATTGTATATAATGCTATTAATATTTCTTCCATAATTTATTACACTCTTTCATTTCGTTTACAGTTAATTTAACTCTATTGAAATTTTTTATTTTATTTATAAGTTCTTCTACATAGTCCATTTCTTCAAGCTTACTACCAAAATTATTAGATGCCTTGTCTGTTTCTGATATTAGTTTTAATAATTTTTCTAATCTTTCTAATATACTTTCACTCATTTATATTTCTTCCATAAACCATTACAATGTTCCATTTCTAATTTTGTAATTCTATGATGTGGGTTAACTTTTAAATCTGCCCTTAAATCATCTACAAATTCTAAATCTTCTGTATGCCGAGGTGTAATATTACCTATCAATTTTCGTAATTTTTCTAACTTAGGTAGTATATTTTTTCGATAGTGAAAGTTTTCATTCATTCCATCGATTTTGTCCTTATCTTCTAATATATCAATCAATCTATTTGACATTTAGTGTTTTCCTCATTGTGTAAATAATACATATATAATAAATAAAATTACTCCCACACATATAGTCATTGTAATTTTTTCGATAGTACTCATAATTGACCAATATGATGGAGGGGGTTGATTCTTTTTCATATCTTATTCACCTAATTCTTTTAATCTATCCTTTAATTCTGCATTTTCCATTGATAATGCAACTAATTCCATTTGTCTATCCACATTACTTGAAGCACTTAATATCGCAGTCAACATAAATCCCATAGGTGCTCCTACCATCATTCCAAATATAAATTCTAACATATTCTATTTTCCTGTTTTACTTGTATGTTAATATACAACTATTATTTTATATACTACAACGTTTTTCTTCACTTGCCATATTATAAATATGTATAGGCGTATAGATAATAAATTCGATGTGGTTGTCTACGCTAATCATAAAATTTTAATTTTATGATCCACGAATGTTATATCTTTTATCCTAATCATATTTTTACAATGCGAGGAGGCGTTATCCAAAATTTTTTTCTTCATCAACAATTTTCAAGTGTAAGACAATCATCTTGTTCAGCTGATATATCCACCATCGATGATAATCCTCCAAAATCACCAGTAACATTTGTACCATCAGCAGAATAAAAACCTTCTTCAGTTAATCTTAATTCTTGACATGATTGAAAATCTAAATAGTGTATCGGGTAATGTGATGCCCAATTAGGAACATGACCTCCTGGTGTATTAGAAACCCCATCACCAATAAAAGTAAATGGTGGGTTATCAGCATTCAAATCATGCATAGCAATTAAACCACCAGAATGACTTTCACCAAAATGATCATACCACATACCTTCATGGCTCGTTGTTAAATCTACGCACCCGTGAGTAAAAGGTACATCTACATATTGCTCCATACCAGCTACACCTCTCATACCCATGGTATATTTAGCTATATTAAATGCATACGCATCATCTCCACCATGATAATTTGCAAATGCCACATCTGTATCTATAGTTTTCTTTACAGTTAATGCATCAGTGAGGCTAGGATAAAATATATCATAAGTGCTTGGATTATCAGCACCAAGAAATTGATATATAGGAGTTGTGTTAGAAAATTGTTTCATTCTAGTAATATCAGGATAATCAGGAGCCATTGTATTTACTGGTTGATAATTACCGTCACTAAATTGGGAATAATTATAAATTATATTTTCGCAATCATTATCTTCAAGTTCTTCATACGTATCACAGTTATCAGCAGTTGTTAATGTCCAGGTTCCATTTGGATAGTCCGCACCATCACTTTCACAATGTTCGTTACTGTCTGTACAATACCAATACCAATCTCCCACAGCTGTTCTATATGTATGGTATGCATCAGGATCATAATAAGTTTCCGTCCAATTACCATTTTCCGGAACTGGATCTAATTCCCGATTGGCTATAACAGCATCACATGAAGGACCTTCACCATCTATCAAGTTTTGTATTGAATAACCTCCATCAGGTCCATCTACAAAAAATCCAGGTTGTGTTAATATAGTTGCTATATTACCACATAATGCTGAATAATCAAGAAAACCTGCTCCTGCAATAGCAGATGTTGATATCATATTTGGTTCAATTCTAAAATTTTCAACATACTCCACATCACCTTCAGCTATACCACCTATTTTACCCATCGTGACATCATATGTATTTGGATTATAATAATTTGGTGTACCAGTTGCCATTGGTGCAGGAGGCCAGTTAGAACACATATTATTATTAAAACCAAAACCTTGATTATGAAGCCCATCACTACAATCAGTCATATCCCACCAACCCCAAAATTTAGAAGGGTAACCTTTCAAAGATCCCACACCAAATGCATTAACTTGATATGGGTAACCGCCTTTATTAGGAGCTATGTGCAATTCATTCATAAAATGACCTTTATAACCCCATTTATTAGGTAAAAATTTAGGTACCCATATTTTTGGATTTCTCATCATACCATATTTTGGGAATTCAGTAGCAGGTTGTTTTGTCAGCTTTATACCTATTTCAAATTTTACTTTTGTACCTTTGGGAATTATACCAGTTCCAACTAATTTATGCCAATAAGATCCATCAGTATAATCTCCACCTGGATTTAGACGACCTGCAGCGCCAGTAGGATCACCACCTGAATCATAATCCACAAAATTCATTAAATCACTCATAGGTCCACCACCTACAGACCATTCACTATAACCCCATGCTTGTTCTCTATCACCCATTGAATCACCACTATACAAATGTAAAGTACTTGGATTATCTGATTGTATATGAGGAGTAGTACCATAATCACTTCCAGGAATATTACGTTCACCTGGTTGATTAAAACTGTGAGAAGCACCTTCGTGATGTATCCAGCCAGTATCTATATCACCCCAAGAAACTCTATATACCAATGAATGAACTCCCCTATTACCTGCACCAGACCTAATAGATTTAGATTCAGCAGACATCATTATATTATAAATGGGTACATCTTTATCGAATACAATAGTTTTTTGAAAAAGTTTATTAAGACTACCATATCCTGAATTTGTGGAGCCCCATGGTATTTGAGTGTCCCACCAATCAGGATCCATAGATGAAGGGTTATTATGATGTTGCATACACCCAGTATAACAATCAGGACATTCTTCTCCCCATCTATCGATGTAACCCTTACCACCTGAATATTTATCACTTACTTCATGCATACCAGAAGTTGTAGTTCCTAAAGTTGGACAAAGTACAGGCTCACAACAGCTTCCATTATTGCATATTGAATTAGAAACGGTGAATCCAGGTTGAAGTCCTGTAAGCATTTGTGAAAAATCTTCTAGGAATTCCCAAAACCATCCAGGTTGTTGTCCTTCAGCATTACCCCATCCAACACAATAAGAAGAACCTTGTGCAGGATCCATACCAAATGGCCATGGTTTTTGATGTACATCACCATTAGGATAACTTTCATCAGGAATATATCCTGTATCAGCACAACCATCATCATAATAACCATTATGCCAAGTACCTATATCACTCACAGTGTTGTCATTTACATCAAAATAACCACAACAATCTGCAGAACAAAATTGAGATTCTGAATAAGGATCCACATTACTTGTATGATATAAATTAGTATCAGTCATTCCTAATATATAACCTCTTTCACCATCAGACATTTCAAGTTCACCACTAATAGAATTATCTATAAATGTATCTCCAACAACAACTTGACCTGCCAATGAATTATCGTGAGTACTATTAGGACAAAATCCACCACATATAGCTCTACCACCACAAGCATTATTATATTGATAACCTTCATCAGTACTTGTTGTTGGGTGAGATTTTAATTCTTCTCGAACCGACCAACCTTGATCGATTATTTGACGACATTGAATTTGACCTGGATAAGTATAATTACCATCAGGATCATAAGCAGGATACCATTCACTATAACAATCATGGCTTCTCGTATCTCCACAATAAGGATCACAACAACTGTAAAATTCTTCTTTATTAGCGACTAAATCAATAGAATCTTGATCATTAGTAAGGTATTTACTACAACCATAACTACCATCACCAAAATAATTTATAAAACAAGCATTTAAATCATTAGGCCATTCATACTCTAAGTCTTTACATAAACTACCTTGAAATCCTTCAGTCGCAAGTGGTGAAATTCCCAAACATTCTCCATCCGGACAATCACTATTATCAAGTGAAGGTATACATGCTACTCCATGATTAGATCCACCATGACAATAACCTGCATCTTCACCTACTGCCATATCAAACATAGCACATTCAAATATACAACCAACATTCGATTGGTCTGTAAATTCAATTATACTATTTGGATCAGCACAACCATGTTTATTATAAATACAGTCACTTGGTTTATGTATAGTTATGTCATCACTTTCTTCATAATTACCGTAAGGAGGTATAGCCCCAGGATCTTTACAACCCAAACAATCTTTATGATCATGAGAATAAACTTTACAACCACAATGTAAATCCAACATGTCACCAGTATCTTCAGGATAATCAGTTGTTATATTAACTTGATGTATAGGATCATATGGCCATATTGGAATATCATGAGTTTTTAAATCCCATACAACACTTTGCCAATAAAAATTATCTTCCCAATCCAAATCACCATTAGAATCTATTGGTTTCCTACCGTGTATATTTGTATCACCAAACCTAAATCCACCATAATAATTTGAAAATAATAATGGATATAAAACATCATCATTATGATAATTGGCACTACATTCACCAGTTTTAGAATATAAAGGTTTACACTGACCACTACAATCAATATCAGGTCCACCATATATAAATTCACCTAAATCATAATTTGTAGTAAGTCTTGGGAAATTGCCTATAAATGTATCACCGTCATCCAAACAAACACCACCATTTTGATCACATGTAAAGACTTCCACAATATCACCTTCAAAATCGGCGGGTTTAGAAGTTCCTCTCCAATGCGGTGAATTTAAATGTGTTATTTCACCTATATCATTTTTTATATTTGGGCAATTACGAATTGTATAAGGACTATTACATATACCACATTCATCCAATTCACCATATTCAGTAAATGGATCTAAATTATCAATTCCAGTATCATCAGGATAAGTATCACAGTTACAATCCATTCTACGAACACCGGAACCACCGTCATCAGCTCCAAAACTTTCTAAAGGACCCATACCAACCACACATGTTTTTATTCTCTCTGAACTATCGTCTTGTGGTCCAGGTACACAAACTTCATTTTTATTTTCCCATAATTTAAATAACCCACCAGGATCATCTGCACCATATGGGCCTATAGGATGATGAGGATTAACATCATTTACACCATCTTCACCCCTCATATGTTTATTATCGGGATGTGTAATTATTTTTAAAGCCTTCAAAAATGGTATGTCTAATAATGCATTGTCTAATGGTATATACTGACCATCTTCATTTTCTTCAATCGTTTCACCATAATCAGACAAGGAATCGTTACAAAATTCATCGTATCTATAAACATACCCATAATTTAAACCTGCACATTGATTTAAATCATCTAAAACATTAATCCTGGCTGTCAAAGATCCAGCTGGTACACAATTTCCATGACAATCAGTAAAATTATATTCACATTGACACGCTGATAAAGTTGGTTCATAACAACCGACTTGATAAGGATTACTACAATCTACTTCACCCATGTCTATAAATTCACCATTTTCTTCATCATAATAACCACATACAGGATGTAGTTCATTTCCCGTAGGCCAATCTACTGGTTCACCTTCATAATCTGGAACACACTCCCAATCTTCACCAATACATGAAGAAAGTTGTTCACATTCATCATAATCTTCATGATTTCCTAAACCTAAACAATTACATTTTCTAACAGCATCTTCAATTAATTCATCACCAACAAAAGGACCCATCCAACCAGGATGAATTCCACCGTTAGCCCACCATACATTATTATCATCACAACATTCTGGATTTGTATGATCAAAATTAGAATCCCTAAAACAAGGATACCCTCCAAAATTCTGATTATCTTCAGTATATGCTCCACCACTAACATCATCAGGATTCTTACAAATAGAGTTCTGATTTATATAACCAGTAATAGGTGAATAACAAGCATTTATACCAGTATGATTTGAATATGGATCATCAACTTCCCAGTGATAATCCCATCCCAAACATTTTATATCACCCCAATAACCTGTACCAGTAGAAGGAAGATTATTAGAGCTATTTCCAGTTGTTGGGAAAGTACAATAGTCCATTTCACATTGTATTTCTTCAAATAAATCATACCCAGCTTCAGCAGCAATTTGTTGACATCTATTATCAAGTTGAATTCTTCCAGAATTATTACCACTATAATTCATTAAAAATTCTATATTGGGTGCATCACATGTTGTATCAAAATCATTAAATGCTTGTTTCGAAGAAAAATCAGACCAATTACCATCATTTAAACCTATGCATGCACCACGAAGTGGGTTACATCCTGAACATTGATATTTGCCAGTTTTTTCATCAAAGCATGTAAGATTTGTATCATTTTCACAATAACCATAATTATCAGGTTTATTATTTTGAAAATTGGTATGATCAAATTTTAAAAATTCAGCTTGGTATATCCATTCACCACCTTCATCAATACAATCAGACTCTGAAATATCATCACTCAAACCACCTTCACCTAAGTCACAATAATTTTCAAGATTTGGACAAGGTCTTCCATCAGAATCCCATCCGTCACCCTCACCATCACGTTTCCAAGTTAATGGCATAACACCACTTCTGCCGTTATCGGTTGGTAAATTAGGAGATCCAGCTAAAGAATGTTGTCCTTTATCCGGTATATAATTCCAACAACCACAACCATTATTTCCATAAAGATCTTCATCTGATCTAGTACCACCTTCACCCGAGAAAACATATTGACTATTAACACAAGCTCCACAACTACCACCATGAAAGAATCCACTACCAAATCTAAGACCAGCACAATCGTATCTATATTCACAACAATAATTTTCATTTACTGTTGTACCATTATTACTACAATTGGTATCATCGTCATCCCACTCTTCATATTCACCACTATTTGGTCCGGTGATATATCCTCTTGAAATTTCAAAATCATAACTTTTTAGAACAACATCTTCCCAACCTTCATCCAATCTTTGAAATACCAACTTAAATCCTCTACCATAAATTGGTAATTTAGATGGAACATCCCATTGAAATACACCGGATCCCATAGCATCAGGAGATAAACTAGTTATAAACTTATGATTAAAATGATATTCACTATCTTCATCTAAATTAAACATAGGGTCTATAGAAAGACCTAAATTTGGGTGATAAAGATAAACATCAAAATTTCCAAGCCATAATTCATCTATGGATATTGTCCATTCAACAGATTGTGTGCTACCCGGTTTAAAAATACTACAATATGATGGAACATCTATTCTACCATCATCAACCCAACCATCTATAACATATGATTCATATTCAGCTATACATTCTACTACTGGTGGATGATTTGGTATATCATAAACACCATCTCCATCTTCATCTGATTGGCAATAGAAATTATCCACGACACCAAAATTATAATCACCCCAACAATAATAATTTTCCGCGTTTGAATCAGTACAAGCTTTTATTGGTTCGTAAACACAACATTTTAAATAATTACAATCACTGGATGTATTCCACAATCTAGCACAAGATGAAGGGTTTCCTTCACCACCATCACAATCTTCGACATTAAAAACAGGTAAAACTTGAGAGTTAGTACCAAATAAACCTCTTCTAATTGTAACATAAAATTCACCAGAGTAATTAATATCTTCTGTTGATATACTCAAAACTTCAAAAACATCTAAATCATTACTATTATTATAATTTATAAAATCAGTATCAAGTATATCACCTGGTGTATGTGTTATATAAGAACCTACACTTAAATTCCATGGTCTTTCAGTCCATTTTTTAACAGTTAAAATCAATTGATCTGCTTCACCATCTACAGTAGATTGATTAACAACCATTATATCAGTTTCTACAGGTGGTGAACCTGCAAATAAACAATCGTGTAATAAATTATTTTCACAATCACGAGTAGCATCAGGGTCAAAATTGAGAGCTCTATCATCTTTACACCCATAATCAAATCCAAATTCACAACAAGAATTATATCCATGTGAAGTTGGGTGAGATGTATTATTACATACATCACCAACTACAGTTTCTTGAGCATCATGATAATATTCAGGACAAGGTTTTAATCCATTTCCACCAAAATCAGAATCACAAGATATAGCAATACCATACCACCAATGTATATTAAAACATATACCTTGACCAGAATAACCACCTTCATCACAACCATATCCATTCGATAAACATTCTACACCGTCATCTCCCACTTCTTCATTACTATTATAACCAAATGCTTCTAAACCTAGTCCAGTTGCATTTGTCATATTCCAATCACCTGTACAAGAAAAATCACAATCTTCACAATTAAAAACAGATAAATTATTTCTACAACCAGTACAAGATTTATTCCAGGATTTATCAGATGGTACTTTAGTATTATCATCAAAAGTTGTTTCATATGGTGCCGATGAATGTAAATTATATATACAATTCCTGGCACCAGTATCACAATTACTTCTTTTAAATGGGTTCAATCCTACACCATTGGGATCGGGATATTCATCTGGTAGTTTAATAGAAAATCCATCACACGATTCTTTTATACAATAATTTTCATCACCATCACATTCATCATTACAATTATTATTATCATAAATCGTACCATTAATATCATCAGAACATACATAAGAAATATCACCTTCACCATTTGTATATTCACATACACCTTGTAAAGCTATACCATTTAATGCAAAACCATCTTGTGCAGGCCAACAATAACCTGAACATAATGATTCATCACCACTACAATCTACACCGAAATTATCATAATTTCTACAATACGAATTACCTACTGTTGCTGATGCTGATGATCGACATTCACCACAGTCATCATACAAATTTGAATAACAAAGACAAGATATACCTTGCTCATCAGCATTGTTCACATGAGGGAAATTACATATATTACCAGCAACATCACAACCATCGTCTTCACAGTTACAATTTTGACAAGTACCGCCCGAATCTGTACAATGTCCACTGTATGCTATTTGTCCTTGTCTATGTAATCCAATATTATCACATCGGAATTCTTCATATTCATGATAACCAGTTTCCCAACAACCTATCCCATCACCATCTACATCTGGATACCACTTCTTTCTATATTCACAACTACTGTTATGATGTGTTGCATCCGAATTATAATTACACACATAATCACTATTTTCATATTCTTGACATAAACCTATACAATCATTATCAATTTCAAATTGAGTAGTATCTACATTGAATATATCTTCTTCACTATCGTATTTACAATTTATCCACTTCATACCACCAGCTAAATCATCAACTTCACATCTGGTTAAAGGTCTATCATCCATACAACCATATACTGCAGAGTTTACTGTAAATTGTTCAGATTTTTTTATTAAACAATCATCATCTTGATAACATCCCGCTGGATAATATACAGTTATTTCATAATCACCAGGCGAATAATCTGATAACCCATAAGTAACATCATTATTTTCATCACCAAGAGTTATTTTATTGAAGTCATCACCAGATGTATTTAAAAGAAATATAGAACCACCTGGCTGTAATTCTACACAATCACCACTACACACACTGTTATCCCATATACCATCAATAAAATTCCAACATAAGGGAGGATCAGAATCATCATCACTAACGCATCTAAACCCACCAGGCAATCCATCAAATGTATTACAATTATTGAAACCATTATCATAATAGATTCCAACAGTACAATCCACTTTCTTCACAGAATAAGAAAAAGTTTCATTTGTATAATCATCATCTGGATTTGTATTACGAATACAATGATATCCACCATCATAATATGAACTTATATCTTGATATATACTGTCATTTTCACTTACATCATTTAAATAAAAATAAAAAGGATAACCTTCGTATATAGTTGGTGCTCCATTTTCATTAGCATAACTTGGTTCTATTATATCCAAATTAACACAAGAACCAACACAACCTTCTGGGTCAACATCATCAAAATTATCTATAAAACTTGGATATGTTAATACATCACATTCTTCAAAAGTACAATCTACATAATTTTGACATAATTCATCACTATATTGGCCAACTAAATCGGCGTCAACCAAACTCATACAATAATTGTGATATTCCTGACATACACAAGAATTATCTTTACATATATAGTTATCCGCTTGAGCTTCTACACAAGCTTGGTGATCATTATTATCACCATAATATGGAGGTTCAACCCACCAACCACATGTATCTCCTTCAATATTATGTGGTGCAGTAGGTATTTGCCAATAATATCCATTTTCATCATAAAAAGTTTGATTAACAATTCTTAATGGCCAATTATTTGAAAAATCTGAATCATTTGGGCAAAAGAACACACCACCATCACATTGTGCATTATTCCAAACCCATATTTCAATGGCCGTAGAATCAAAACCTAAAACATCATATGGAAATGGATCCCATGTACAAGCTCCACCATAACCATAACCATCACCATCCCAATCTAAATAGTAAGCAGTTGGTGCTGGTCCACCACAACCACATCCATAATCTAATATTTGACTATCAATATCACCCATATCACCAAAATTTTCATCTTCCCAACACATACCCATACAATTTTCTATAGGTACATAATCAGAATTTATAGCTAATTGAACAAGTGATGGCCAATTATCCCAATTATTTATCAATACTGTATCCCATTCATCTGGAGTATTAGAACAATCAGGATTAAATTGATCATCCAAACACATGAATCCGAAGGTAATATCTGTCACTCCACATCCAGGAATTAAATCTTCGGCATCCATTTCATCATCAGTTACAACATCATACCAATTGATATAATATGGTATCCAAGCATCTACACCATCTAAATAAGGTTCTACATAACAAGGCTCAGATCCACCACCAACGATATATGTTAAAAATTGATTTTCATCTACATTGTAATAGCAATCCAATTGATATACCCAACCAGGTATATGATAAAAAATACCATCTATGTCCTTTTCACCACAAAGATAATGAACCATACCACTCGCCAAACCATCACCATCTGTATCTTCCCACCATGTGTACTGACCACAACTGTCATTACCGGGTAAATCTTGACAAGATGTTAAACAAGCACAACACATATCTGTGTCTGGATTATTACATTGTACCCAATCATCTACGACACAACAATGTTCAACTTCATATTGACCAGTAGAATCTATAGTATGATAACAATACTCTTTCATTTGAGTCCAATTAGGATCATTTATAGGATTATCATTACCATCATAACAAGGAATACCTTTACAATCACTACAACTCGTATTCCAATCTTGATTATTAGGTATTTTATAAACACCATCTTCTAAATTTGGATTATCCATACAAGGGTTATTATTTTTATTAAAATAAAATACATTGTTTACATCCAAGTCATTTTTATACCATACTTGATTGTTATAACTAATCGCTGTATCTGTAAAATCAATATGACTCACATCACCAGAACAATTCAATTGCATACAAACACCACAATCATCTGATTTTAAACGGCTGTTATTACCACTACAAGTATTGGTTAAATCCACCGTACATAAATTACTGTCATCATAACCATACTCCAATGGATCACATCCATATGTTATACCATTTATAGAACTACATTCTTTGTCTGGTGTAACTGCTAGAGTATTACACACATTATCGGTACAAGGTTCACCTGTAACATTATCACATATCGTAGTAGGTTCATTATTACATACCCAAGTATCTTGACAATAACCTTCCAATTTACATTCTTTTCTCCAATCCCTATAAACATCATCATCAGCAAAACAATCTCCACAATAATCACGACAATCATTATCATTCATGTAATCACAATATATGCATGTATCATCGTCATCATCATAACACCTGTTTTCATCTGTACTAATACAATAACCACCCACCACCAATGGATCAGATTCATCTAATACATTAATACAAGCATTTTCTAAACAATTTTCATCTTCACTACCAAAATAACAATTAAATCCCCAAGGCTGATAGTTTCCATCACCTATATGTTCACATGTAACACAACCTTCATCGTCCCAATCACCCAAACATATTTCATCTCGAGGCATACCAGATGAATAACCATCACCATCTTCATCAGAATAACAAGTTTCTACATACCCATCACCACCACATTGATCACAAGTATCACAATCAGTACCATCATTACACACACCATTACAACCTTGTGTCGCACAACCCAAAGACAACCCATTTTCACATCCAATTGGACCTTTACATTCATATTCACCATCACCATCACCAAGATCAAAACAAGTACCATTTGGACATTCTGGACAATTTTGTACACTACCATCATCAGGTATAATATAACCATCTGGATGTATTTGTATACATGTATGTGATGCATCTAAAATATTACCATCTTGATCTCTACAAAAACTCATACATTCATCTTCATGACCTTCTTCCACACAATTACCACAAGAATCATAATAATCAGTATCACATTCACAATAAGCATCACCAACAATAGATTCACACATACCAGCATTTTGTGATTCACAATAAACATCACCACTTGATAAAATACCATTCAATTGGTAAACTTTATCACTAGGATCACATTGTATATTTGTACCATAACATATACCACCTAATATAAAATCATTACCACACATTGAATCTAAACTTCCATCTTCAATCAATTCACCAGCAATATCATAACAATACTTAACCCATGGAAAGTCACACGCTGCACCATCACCATCACAATCAGAATAAAAAGTTAATCTTGTATCAACTAAATTAGCTATACATTCATTATTATTTCCACTAAATCCAATAGGAGGTGGACAATTTTCACCTATTTGGACATCATTAGGACATGATGGTCTAAAACAATTATTAGGACTACCACATAATGCTGTAGTATTAGTACGTGGATTACATTCTATACCACCAGATTCACCACCACAAGTATATTCATTACAAATTCTATCATAACCATCTGTATCATCCCAAACAACTGGATAACAAAATTCACCACATGTTATAGTAGAATAACTTGGATCACTACCATCATATTTAAATTTACACGAACCATCTTCTTCGGTTGCAAATGGATTATAATTACAAGCTTCTGAATTAGTACAACCCCATACTTGACAATTCCAGTAAATATTACCTTCACTACTTTGACATACTTCTGGATTAGCAACGAATCTTATATAAGATGGATTAGTATCAGAACCAGATGCACCATAACCATATTCAAAATAATTGGACCCCTCTTCTTTACTTGCGGTAAATTGTGCCAATATATATATGTTACCGTCATCAGGATTAAAAATTCTTATAGTATATTCATTTAAACCAACACCATCATATTTAATATTCTCTGGAAAATCATATAGAGGTTTACCTTGAGCTCCTCTAGATAAACAATATTCATCACCTTCACAATCAGTAACTTCAGGATACCATGTATTGTCATGTGTACTTAATAAATAATGCCAATCCCAATTTTCAGCAGTTTCTTCAAATATATCATCATAATGTGGATCGGTATCATTTAACAAATATTGAAATACTAATGGTGAAATATTTTCAGTCGACCATAATCCATCCCAAATATATAAACAAGGATCATTCTGATTATTGTCACAATACACAGAACAATCAGGATTACTGTCAGGACATTCACTATTATCATCTGAAGGTAAACATGGTTTTTCTTCACCTGTTTGGCAGAAATAACCAGCTTCAGGATATAAACTATACCAGGTTTCATCTTCAGTACCTGTTAGTTCATTTACAAGATACGGTGGTTCAATATTACCAATATAATTTATATTAAAAGGAAAATGTCTGAATGTAGGCATAATACCTTTTATTTCACAATCTTCAACACTTGTACAAGAATGGTTTGGATTGGGTAACCCAGATTGTAATGCAAATCCTTTGAATATACCAACCACATGATTGTCATAAGGAGATATATCACCATTATCAAAATAACCTACATCTGGTACAGGTTGTCCTAACCAATCACCACCTTCTAAAGTTTCACCTTCAATTAAATTGACATTCATATAGAATACATCACCATTAGGACCGTGAGAATCACTTACATTATAATAAGAAGTATACCAATTAAAAGGGAAATTTTCTATACAACTACCATCATCGTCTTCACATCTAGCAGGATATCCACCATTGTCCGGTAATGCTGCATCAACATTTACTTCACATTCACCAGCACTCAAATAAGATAGTTTATTTCCAGAAGTAATCCATTCATTTGAAGTACTTGCATCAAAATGAGAAAGTGATTTCCATTCATAACTTTTCCATTCCGGAGTTAACCATTTTGCATATATCCATTCCCATTCATGACCACTCCACCCATTTGCGTGATTACAATAATCATTATAATCTCTTCTACTACTACTGGAATAACCAATACCATGATGATCTTTATGTCCTGGTCCAGCACTTCCTATGGGATATGGTATATTACCCCTTATATCAGTTTCTTCTCCATCAGATGCATCAAAAAATTCTCTACCATTATCTGTATGATGATAACCTCTAGCTTCACCATAATGTATTGCTGCATTTTTACGATCCCAACATATACCATATTTATTATCACACCTATCACCACCACTATTATCAAGTCTTTCATCCAAAAACCAGTAATATGTTCTAATTTCACTTTCATCATCTTCCCATTCCCATGGAGGTCCAGTAGGAGTACAATCACCACCATATAAGCAACCATCAGTATCATAATCACCCATTAAATTACTAAAGCCAGCTGGCCAATAATTAAGATTACCACCATCTTCATAATAATGTTTATCATATTTTTGCCAATGATAACCCCAGTCACAACCCACAGGACAGCCATCGTATTCTTCAGGATTACCAGTTTGTCTAATTATAGAACCATCATCAGGATTACTTAAACAATCATTAGATAAACCCTGATAAAAAGTATCTACACTCCAAGAAACATATTTATAACATTCTCTTTGTGGAGTTAAAGCCCACAACTCAGTTGGACCACCCATTATAAAAGTTATTCTGTTTTCTTCATTTAAAGGTGCATTACCATCCCAAGGCCATTGTGCATAATCATCTTCGTGTAAACCACCTAGTGGTAAGGTAGCTCTTGGTAAATAACCACCTTCTGCCGACAATAGTATTTCGTCGCCTTCAAACCATTCACCATCATCTGTTTCATCACAATCATCTTCATTATCAATATCAGGATAACCATCACAATATGATTCACCTCTATACCACCAATTTTCGTCATCCATTAAATCAAATACACAAAATCCTGTAGATTCACATTCATCTTGATCAGCTGCAACTAGTGTTTCACCTGTTAAGGGATTAACACAAATTCCCATATCTTCACAAGTACTGTCATCTTCATACAAATCTGTAAACCATTCCAACACATTATCATCATCATCGTATAATACACAATAACCATAATCTGTATCACCACAATATGTTTCCACATCAAAAGTTTCGGTGCACCCTTCACCTGTATTTGGATCACTCCCATCACCACAAGATTCTACTATATAACAATTATTAAAACCTTCACATTCAGCTTGGTCCATAGTATCAGTTAAAATAACTATTGGGTCACAACATTGAGAACTATTATCACATTCATGAATAGTACCAAAATACTCATTATTATAATTCATAACTTGCATTTCACATTCAGTGTTCCAACAAGTATTTTCAACTAATGTATTTCCAATATAAACACAATTTAAATCATTTTCATAACAACTATAAGCAGCCATTTGATAGTAAGATGTTTCGTAGGGATCATATGTTGAATAACCAGTATCATCAATTTCCCATGGTTGATGGCCACTTGCAGGTGATTGTCTAATGATAGAATTACATTCAGCTTCTTCACACAATGATGCAGGATCCGAATACCAATCAGCACAATGATAAAATGGTTGTCCACCATCTTCTATATCAGATTGCCAACAATTCCAATGAGAATTGACTTTTGTTGAATCTGTACATCCTGTTTTCCAACTGCTCACTATAAGACTCCTTAATTACCTAAAATCATATTTACTATGCTTACTATGTCAGTTACATTAACTTGACCATCACCATTAACATCAGAACATTCTGTTAAATCATTTCCTACAGCACTTTCTAAACTTAAATCCACACCACTCAAAACAAAATTAACAATACTTACGACATCAGAAACATTAACATCACCAGTACCATTTACATCACCCGGAATACATGACACAACATCTTCGACAGTACCACTGAATAAATATCCAAAAACATAATCTATTTTATCATTTAATTCTTGTTCTTTTTGTGTTATCCTTTCACTCTTTAACTTTACATTCTTCTTATTAGAAAATGTTTTAACTTTAGTGTGAAGACTTCCAATTTGATCAGAAAATGAAATTATATTTGATGTTCTGTATTTAGTTGGTATTATATTAGTAACAATAACTTCAACTACATCAGAACCTATCATTTCTTGTTCAGGTAATCCAAATGTTTCACCTAAAACTTCCAACTTAAATTTAAGAACAATTTCATCATAACCTTGTGGTAATTCTGGTGCTTCCCATTCCAAATATGGAGATTCAGACCAAGGCAGTATATGTTCTGGTGTTCTTCTTTGTGGGTTAATAGGGTTATCTGTAATTGGATTTCCTATAAAAACCCATTCGTTACCATTCCAACGATACCATCTATATTTCAATGATTCAGTACTACCATCACATATAGAATTAGCAGCTTGAAATGAATTACTACCATCTAACACAAATTTTCTCAATGGTTTAACCCAAAAATCTTCATTAACTATTGCTACAACTGGTGGTATTATAGATGTAGAAACTTTAAACCCAGGTTCAAGTCTATGTACATACTCCCAACTACAACCATTTTGTTCACAATCTTCTTGATTTGTAATTGACAAATCACATTCACAAAATTCACTATACCATTGTCCTCCTGATGAATCTTGTTCCCATTCAAATACTCTATGGTCATCGTCAATAATATTATCCGTATATGCTTCTATTTTAAATAAGAAGTCAGTATCATAAGGTTCTTCTGAATTGTTATATGGATAACTACCACCATATCTTATCCATTCCCTACAAGATAAATTTTGCCAATCATATATGGAATTATATCCAATAGAATATGAAGTATCATTTATATTAAAACCAGAATTAGTAATTCTTATATCAAAGGGTATTTGATATAAATCATCAATACCTTGTACAGTACCAGGATTAGAAACTGTAAACCAACCATCTCTAGGAATTTCAAATAAGTGTCCATATTGGTCGTGTACCCTTGATACAATTCTCAATCTAACATCAGTTATAGTTTGTGTACTATATACTTGTGCACGAAATTTTATAATATCATCTAAAATTACAGATGGAGTATCATAATCACAATCACTTGGGTTATGATAATACCAATCAAAATCATAATTACCAGCATTAGGATCACTACAACCTGTACAAACATCCCAAAAATCTAAACAACAATTACCCTCATCATACATACATTCTAATATATCACAAGAACAGTAATCACCACCAACATTAGAATTCCCACATTCATCTACACATGACCCTCTAAATGAACAACAAATTTCATCAGTACCAGATGAAGGGAAAGTTTCATAAATATTACCACCACAATCTACCCACACAGATTCACCATCATAAATACCTGTTGGATATGGATCAAAATTAATAGCTTCTTGATTTAAACATTCAGCACATACAGTATTATCACCATCACAAATATTACAAACATCAATTTCTGAATCACAGTAACATAATGCTTCATTATCTTCATAATCATTAGTATCAATAAATTCGTAACCATCAGGACAACCACCATCTATGACAAGATTTTCATCACCTTCACATGCAATTAAAATTTGGTTATCTTGGAAATTACACCCAATACCATCACAATCATAATCCAAATAATAACATTTAGGTGTTATACAACAACCATCTAACCCGTGAGTTTCAGTACATTGAGTATTAGGTATACCTTCTTCCCAATTAGTTGTCCAAAAATTATAAATTACATTTTTATTACAATAATCGCCACTTCCACTTATCATACCATTAGCAACACCAACACAACCAAAATCAACTGCATCTTGGTCAAGATTGTCAACACAACCCACAAATTCACAATCACCAGAATCTACTGTACAAGTTTCACAATAATTGAAAGCTCCTTGATCTGTACAACCATAACAATAATCATCATCTTCAAAACCATTTGGAACACAACCACAATGTTCAGTGAGATATTCTTGATTTGTACAACAACATTCACAATGTTCTTCACCATCTTGATGCCCTAAATGATTTTGACATTCACAAGGACCATCACCATTACAGATACCACATTCATCTTCTAATGCACTACCATTACATGAACCTTCACAATCAAAATAATTTTCTTCACAATCACAATATTCATCCGCTTCACCACAATCTTCTGTAGTAGGGTATTCAGTACATTCTTCAAATCCTGGACACCAATATTGTAAATCGTCACAACATCCTATACCATCACCATCTGAATCATAATAACGAATATTTTCATAATATGGATTACACAAATCTGGGTTGTGATGTACTCCATCTAAATCTTCAGCACAATCTACTACATTAACTTCATCACAATTATAATTACCATTATATATACCTTTAGCTTTAGGATTCAAACTACTAATATGATGGACATGTTCCTCATATAAAACTTCATAATCACCAAAAGTTGGATTATCTATACCTGAAATAGCTGGACAAGGACATTTATCTATACCTTCAGGACAATCTACACCATTAACACCATCGTCACAATAAAATAAACATCCAGAAAAGATACAACAACAATTCTCATATTCACAATCAGGACATTGAGCACCAGCATTATCTGCACCAGAATCTTCATCACATTCATATGTAAGATCACATTGTAAATCGAACAAATCACTTCCATCTAGATAACAGTCCCAATTCGGATTAACAATATCTCCAGGATACTCCCAATTTTCAGTACAAGGATTTGCCATTAGCATTCCAATTGAATTACCAGAAATATCTGAACACATATCACCAAATACATCTGTATTACAAGAACAATGACCCCAAAGATTTGGATCAACAGTTTCATCTTCCCATACATAAAAATAAGCATCATGGGATAGACCATCATTACCATCGGTGTTATACCAACAACCATATGGATGTGAGTTACCATTGCTATCATTACAAGCACCACCTTCAAATGCATTTAGTACTGGTACTGCTGTCAAATTAACACAAGGCCATTCACAAGTTTCTAATGTATCTTCTATATTTCCAGGAGTTGTTGTTTCTACTGCAATAGGTGATGTTACATTTTTAGAAGCTTCTATTGCATCTTGAAATTTTTGTATATTAATCCGTTTTTGAATTTCTGGTTTTAATTTAGGGTTTGTTGTAATTAAAACTTTATCCTTTTCTTTTTGGGATAATTTAGTCTTTTGTTTTGGTGGAGTTTTAGGTTTAGTTGATTTCTTTGACTTGTCAACATCCACTATACCCACATTAATTTCAAAATTACCACTCATAACTTAATTTTCCAACGAATAATCATTTGGATAATTGATTATTATTCTATTATGATTTTCTGATTCAGGTGGACAATCCAAATAATCGTGACAACAATTATAATTATTCTTACATAATGAATTACAATAACAAGTAGCACCACTTGTAATTGGTGTATAAGTTCCACAACTTTCTACACAAGTATTACCATCATCATAACCATTAAAATTATTAAAACCTGGAGTTATCCAAAAAGTTTCGGGTGTATCTTTGTAAATCCAATCACCACCATAAACATCATTTCCTCCCATTCCATCAACAATCCGTTTCCAAACTGTATCAACTCCATTATCTTGGGAACTAAATTCATAATTAACAAAATTTATTTCTACATCATCACTGTCATTCAATGATATCCAGTCACTTGGATCACTTCCCCAACTGTAATCACAACCAATATGCCCATCACAATTGTCATAAGGTAAAAATATAATTTTATACCCACCCTTTTTTATAATATAATCATCTAAAATAAGAGGATTTGGAAATGTAGATGCATTTAATACCCAACCACCCAATTGTATATTATAATTACTTCTATTATAAAGTTCAACATATCTATTCTGGGTTTCTTGTAAATCTGGAAGAATTTCTAATCCATAGTAAAATTCTGTAAGTGAAAAGTCTACATCACCACCCATCCAATTATATATTTCGTTTACAACTACATCACCTAAATTAGCCATTTATAAGCTCCATTTTAGAATCTACTATGTTTTTACCATTTTTACCAACACATATCAATTCATCAAACTTTATATATTTCATATCTACATTCTTTTCCATATCCAATTTAAATAAAAATGTCTTTTTTTCGGCTCTTGGTAATAAATTACCACCCATATTAAATGAAAGAATACGAAAGTTACCAACTAACAAGTTAAATTTACTATCCGTCAATATACTTTTAACAGCATTTTTACTGAATACATTATCAGCCTTCTCAGAATCATATGTTCTATATAATTCCTTTTCGTTTGGGGCATTATGTTTCCTCTGTTTAACATCCAAATTTAAATTACGCAAATTGTGTTTAAACTGAAAACCCCTCATAACTTCTGTCGAAATGTATGAAAAATCTAAAGATATTCCTAACTTTCTTTCTACATAAAATCTTACCATATTAATTTAAATCCTTATTGAAAAATAAAACAATATATACATAAATATTTAATCCTAAAAAAAATACCCCTGTTGTTGGGGTATTATATAAAAATATTGATTTTATTTATGATATTATCTTTCTATATCTGAATAATTAACATACCATATCTTTCCTAAATCATCTTTAACTCTGAGGTCTTTATCAGGAAAACCTACTTCATCAATTTTAACCTTTTCACCTTCACGGAGCATTCCATCTACCGTAGGAATATTTCTTATTACTATAACCCGTTCACCAATTTTAAAATTACTTTTTATCATTAGAATCACCTTCCATTTTTTCCATAGCCGATTCCAATTCTTTCAATTCTTTTTTAAAGCCATCTAATGTCCAACCATCATGATAACCTGCGTGGGCTAATTCTGTTTTCAAATACTTTATTCTTTTTTTCATCTGTTCTTTATCCATCATCTTATAGACTTTTTAGTTCTTTTTTTGGATTTAACAGATTTTTTAATAGAATCACCTATAACATCTGGTTTTTTATTTTTTTTAGATGTTTTTGGTTTAGTTTTAACAGCTTTTGGTTTTTCTTCGACCTTTTCTGTTGAAATAGTTGTACCAACTTTATCATCATTTAATAATTCTGATATAGTTCTCGATAAAAAAGCTCTATCTTGAGATGAAAATAAATTTAACCTATAATGTTCATCTAAAACTCTTCTTATTTTTTCTTTAATTTCCATATGTAACTCCTATTTTATTTACAAAATCTTTTTGAACCAAAAAAATCACCAACATTAGTAAAATAACAATTTGGACACAATAACCTTAAATTATCATAAGTATAATTATCAGTATTACCATCTATAAAATCCAACGATAAACATATCTTATCATCTGTTATCCTCTTTTCATTCCATTTACACAAACTACACTCTTCAACCATATAACCAGCATTTATCAATCGTGTTTTTAATTTCGAAGATGAATAACCTTTATACTTGTTTGCTAAAATTTCATCCAAATCGTAGGAAGAATAAACAAATTTCTTTTCTATACCCTTCCCACTTTGATTTTTATGTTGTTCAAATATGTCATAATATTTAGCCCATTTTTTGTAAGTATTGTAATTAACACCTAACCATCTAGCAGCTTCAGAATTAGACCTTGTATTTTCTACAGCATCTTCGATCATCTTTTTAGTTAATACAAATCTTTTTCCTGGTATCTTGACATATTTTTTAACAGAACCCATTAATAATCTTTTTGATATACCCATGAATTAGGATCAATATTTACAACCTTTTGTTCACGTAAATGTGTAGCAGTTTGATTGTCTATCTTCCTATGAGGTGAATTATTATTACTCAAAGATTGTTCTACCCAAAATAATTCACTTGGTTCTATATCTTTATATCTATAAGAAAGCCAATCTATATGACCTTTTTCCTTTGGAAAATCCGGCATATTATTTCCCCTTCTTGTCGTTGCAGTAACATTCAGGTACTGGTTTTGATGCTATAATTTCCAAAGAATTTGCTATTCTTTGTAAAACTTCTAATGTAATCGCATCCTTTGATTTAATTTCAACATTGGTGTAACCTTGTGCATTCACTTTAAATGGTATTTTAATATCAGACATTGTTTTCTTCCTCCTGTAACAATTGTTTTTTAGTTTGTTGTTTGTCTTCTTCAGGTACATCTCCTTTAGTATGTTTCCTGAGAAATTCTTCTATATCAATATTTAACCTATTCAATTCATTATAGGCTAAATCATGAACAAATTCATCTGCATCTTTATCCAAAATAGTAGTCATCAACTTTTGAATATATGGTCCAAGTTTATTCATAATATTCTCCTCATATATATATATTTACTTTTTTCGTTTTTTGGCAATTTTACGATATTCTGATTGTTTCATTTTTCTATTCTTATGTTTCTTATTACCATTTTTCCTTTTAGTTTTTTGGTAATTGTTAGAATATTCATCCAAATCATATAATTCATCATACTTCATTTTTAAGCAAAACGCCTCCTTTTATTAACTTTCAAATTAGATTCAATTCTATTCATCACTCTTATATTTAAGTGAAATATATCATATTCCATTTCACCTATCTCTCCACTTTCATCAATAATTTTTTGTATGTCAAAAATAAATTGTAATTTTTCTTGTACATTATTTTCTGTAATTTCTCTACCACTAAATCTTAAAATTATATCATTATCTTTTTTATAATCATATAACTTAATTTTTTCAGATAATAAAATCATCGTATTTGGTTGTTCATTGGAAATATATTTAGATATTAATTCTTTACTACTATTAAACAAATGATTGTGTTTAACATAAATGGTAGAAGCCCATGGTTCTAAAGCGTGTAATTTACCCAAATCACATTCATCTACAACCAATCCTATATCATATTTGGGTGGTACAGTCATATCTCTATTTTCATCCCAAACACCACTTGGCCAACACCCCCATTTCCTAACAAAGTTTCTTATGGACTTATTATATTGATTATCTATGTCTATATGACCTTCTTCTCTTTGCCGAACACTTTTGCTTGGCATATGATAAACAGCAGTTTCAAATAATTGACAATACTTCGCACCACTCATCTTTATTCTTAAATAAAAGTCATCGTCATCCACCATATATTTCAAAAACAATAAGTCATTTCCACCAACTTTATCATAAAGTGTTTTTTTGATCATCCATGGAAAAAACATTCTTTGTTCTACTCTACCTTTACTATCTTCAATGTTCTTTTCATGCCAATTAATAAATTTATTTTCTTTAAATTCTTCAGATCTTGTACCAAAATCAATTAAAAATTTATCAATCGATTCTGGATAACCTATATTTGGTTCAACTCTTAAAGGTGTAATGAAATCATATTCTTTCATATACTTTAACATAATTTCATCAAACTTGGGTGGTACATACATATCTGAATGCAACATACACACAATTTCATTAGAAGCCAATTCAACCATTTTATTATAAGAATAGGCTATTCCAATATTTTCTTCATTTCTATGAATAACCATGTTTATATCTTGTGATTTCAATTCTTGTAATAATTCCCAAGTACCATCTTTAGAACCATCATCCATCATAACTATTTCATGTCTATAACCAAGATTTTTCCTAATAGAGTTGTAACACCATTTAGTATATTTCTTAGTATTAAAATTGGATATTATGAAACTAATAGTTTTCATTTATTAAATTCCTTTATTTCTTCTAACTGAATTTTAATATTTGGTGTTTCTATAGTTGGTACAAGACATTTATCTATTTTCAAAGAATCATTTTTATTTATTTCAACATCTTTTCCATAAACATCCTTCATTATATTTAATAATTCATATTTAGAAATACATTCAGTTGCTGGTATATTTAAATCTTTATAGTTATCCCAATTAGACATCATATCATAGGCAACTTTAGCCCATTGTAGTGTGGTATTACCATTCCAATAACATTCACTATAACCACCTATACTATCATCTTCAACATTCAAAAACCATTCTAATAAACTTGCTTCAGTATTTAATTCTGGTCCAATGATAGATGTTTTTATAATTTTAGTCATCCTACCATCTTCTAAAATATATTCGGCAGCTTTTCTTTTAGAATTTCCATAATCATCATCATCTATTTCACAATCAGTTCCTGGGTGTATTATATAACAACCTATATTTTCATCTAACCATATAGGTAAATCTACATTAACATCAAAATCATTTGTTCTTTGGTGTATAGCACCTATACAATTTATTATATAACCACCATTTTCACTCCACCAAAAATCTGTAACGAAATCCTTAAATTCCCTTGTAGGCCACCTTAAATCTGTAGTAACTACTTTGCAGTCACCTTTAGTAGATAGATACTTGTAAACCATATGTCCTAACATACCTTTATGTCCTAAAATTAAAACTTTCATATGACTATCTCCTCTCTATATTCCAAATGTTCCATTTATCCCATTCAAATCTAATATCATCACCCATACTATCTTCTAATGTAGATGTTGAAAAGAATAAAACTTTTGTATTATCTTGCAAATTCATAAAACCATTAGCATATCCTGGAGGTATATACAAAATTTGTGGTTTACTTGATGACAATACGAATCTATCTATTTCTTCAGTTTTCATATTAACAGCACCTATTAAAATAGCACCATTGGGAACAAAAACATACTTGCCTTCATTTTCATGTCCATGCCAAGCTCTGATAAATCCTTTTTCATGATTTTCAACCATATAAAATCTCTTAACATTTTTAAAATCAAAATCATTAACAAATGATAATTGACCTCTATCATCTACGGCAACACCACCATTCATAACTTTTACCATATTCTTAACCTCCCTAATATTATATCCTTAAACATTAACCAGTCTGACAATTTAGCATATAATGGATTTACAAATGCAGCTGGTTTATTACCTTCAAAAAAATAATGACCACTCCAAGCAAATGGGTATATTACAAATGGAATCAATGGAATTAAAAACCAATACCAATTATACAATACAAATATTGTAAATGATATTGTAACCCATTGGCCAATGAAATGTAATAACCTACACTTTGGATGTTCGTGTAATGTTAAATAGTATTTATAATATTCTTTAATTCCCATTTTGTTCTCCTATATATTTAGCATTACTATAAAGGTTACTATAAGGATTTCTTATTCTATTACTTTCAAATATATCTGCTAATTCTTTGATACTATCTTCTAAACTAATATGTGGTGACCATCCAGTAGCATCTACATATTTTTTAGAACTTACATGATAATCTCTCAAATCTTCATATTTCATATCTATATATTCAATATCAACATCACCCAAAACCTTATATATAGTTTCACCCAAATCTTTTATTTCTACATTTTTATCAGAAACATTATATATACCATTCAACGATTTCATATTACTCATATTCAAATTAGTTTGATATAAAATATCAGCTACATCTCTAACATGTATTATTGGTCTCCATTGAGATCCACCAAAAACAGTTAATTTTTCACCCCTAATTGCCTTCAATGTAAGTATATTGATTACCAAATCTAATCTAGGTCTACTAAATCTATCACCAAATCCGTGTACTGTACCTAATCTGTATATAACAGAATTTCCTCTATCCAATAACATCTTTTCAGCTTCCAACTTTGTGGATGCATATATAGACAAAGGATTTGTAGGTGATTTTTCATTGAGGTTTCTTTTTCTATTTGCACCATAAACAGAACAAGTACTTGTAAAAATAATTCTACCATTATAATTATCACATAACCACTTAACTGGTTCTTGATTTATATTTATCGTAGTTTCAGGATCCACAGCACATGCCCCATCACCTACTAAAGCAGCTAACCATATAACAGTATCATAATTATTTATAATTTTACCCAATTTTTTATAATCCCTGATATCACCATATATTAAATTTATATCTTTCAAATATAAATCTTCATACACTAATGAATCATAAACATCCACATCAAACATAGTTTTTCTAAATCTATCAGTCAATGCACCACCTATATAACCTGCACCACCAACTATTAATATTTTTTTCATCTAATTATTCCCCTTTTTTTCAGTATATAAAATTATTCTTATAGCAGAATCCGCTGAATTACTTCTATGTGATGATGATTGTTTAATAATATTAAAATATTTTTCCACAGTTTCTTTTTGGTCTGGATTTATTTCAAATACAGCATAATCACAATTCATTTTAGATAAAGTCAAGTCTTGATTTTCACAATGATGTAACATATTCAAACACAAAGCTATATCACATTCAGGGGTATCTTCACCTCCAACCCATTCTAAAAATTCCATATCAACACCAGAAAATTCAGTTATTAATTTAGCTGTTGGTATAACAGGTGGTGTTGCATCCAAACCAATTACTTTTTTGGCTCCTTTTTTCATAACTTGTATACCAAAATAAGCATGAAAACATCCTAAATCACATACTGTTTTATCTATCCAATCTATTCCAAGTTCGTTTATAGTTTTCCAAGATTCGTAAGATTTAGAATAACCAATAAAATCTAATATTTCAATATCTTGGTAATACTTATCATAATCTTGAGAATCTAAATATTGTCTAAGTTGTTCTTTATTTTCAATCATATTATTTCCCTCATGGTACTATTGGTTCATTATCAATACTGTTATCATAAATATAAAAATCACCACGTATATGTGAATTTACCAAATTATCATCCACCCATTTACTATAAAAATCTTTATAATTTTTTTTATATTCATCTAAATTTTCTTCTTTATAAAAATATTTTGATTTTAATCTACCCAACCACACATCAATATCACCACATTCCACTAAAATAATAGTACAATTATTATTCAAATAATAATCTTCAAATGATTTTATTGGATTTTCTGGTGGTACAGCATCCATTATTAATTTATCACCATTTTCAATCAGTTTAAAAATATTTTTTATACCTTTGTCAGGATCATGATAAGGATAATTTTTATCAAAACTAATAAATTTATAATCTCCATTCTTTTCTACAAATTTTTTAGAAAAATGTGTTTTCCCTGAACCGAATAAACCAGTTACAAATATTTTAGATTTAAAATTACTACTGCCCATACTTTTTAGTTTCTGCATTAAAACCTCCAATATCTATTTTTTCTATATTTCTTTTTATTGTTGTTGATAACTTTTCATCTATACATCTTTTCAACCTAGCCCGTTCTTCAACTAACCTAACATCCTCAACAGACGCCCAAGAACAGAATTCAGAATCATTCTTATTGTCCATTACTCTATCTTTTAATGTAAATAATTTGAAATTAACAATCGATAATCTATCAACCAATTCACCCATACTTAAAAGTTGTTCAAAACTGTTATCACAATCATAACTACCATCATAATTATCCACTGAATCCTTTATAATCAAATCTATATTTTCACTAAACTTATTCATATATTTAAATTCCTATACCAATTATGTATTTCCTCTACACCATAATATAATACAGTTTCAGCTTCAAATCCTAACATTTTTTTAGCTTTTTTCACTGATGGTACTCTTTTTTGGACATCGTGTTTAAATGATTCAGTTTTAATTATATTTGGTTTCCCTTTTTTACCAGATATATCCCATATCATATTAACCAATTCCAAAACACTTGTTTCTTGGTCACTACCCAGATTAAAGGATTCATTCTTGGCTTCTGGGTGTGTAACTAATGTTACAATACCTTTAGCTAAATCTTTAACTTGTGTGAAACATCTTGTTTGATTTCCCTGACCTAAAATTCTAACACTACCATTGGTTGACATATTTACTTTATAAAATAAGTCAGGTATAACGTGTGCAGATCCAACTTCCAATTCACCATCAACAATCTTTGGTTCTTCACCAGGTCCATAAGCATTAAATGGTATCGCAATTGAATATTCCATACCTTTTTCTTCTGAAACAGCTTTTAACATCCATTCACCGATTAATTTTGATTGCCCATATGCAGTTTTGGGTGGTAGTGTTTCTCCTATATGCCCTTCTTCATGTGGGTACAAATCTGAACCTTCATAAACCATAGATGATGATATGTAAACAAATCTTTTAACACCCACTTCAGAAGCTGCATCCATAACACATGCATTTATTCTTGAATTATCATTTATCATAGATTGTGGTTTTTTATGAAAATGACCAATACCACCTATCTTAGCTGCAGCGTGTATCACATAATCTTGGCCCGCCAAAGCATTTCTAGCTCCACCCATTGTAGACAAATCCAATTGTTTAAAAGTGATACCTTTAATAAATGGTTTATCTGTGGGTGATAGACTCTCTGGATTCGATAAATCATCAACAACAGTTACATCCCAATTACCATCTTGCAATAATCTATCAACAATATGTCTCCCAATAAAACCACAACCACCAGTAACAAGTATTTTATTCATATATAACTCCTACCATTTTTTAAAAAAATTATCCAATGACGAAATAATCTTATTCATATGTTCGTCAGTGTTTATTTGCGAAACGCCTAACATCAAAAATCTTTCAAGAATAATGTCTGAATTTTTATGTTCATCACCATAAACATCAAACAAATGTTTTTTATTAGTATAAGCTGGATGTTTCAATAAATTAGCTCCAAACAATACTCTACTTTCTATTTTATCTTTCTGTAAATGATTTATTAAATGTTTCCTTTTAAATTTAGAATTTTCAGGTAATATAAATGGAAACGCGAATGGAGATGTTTCATCATCAATTTCCCATATATGTATATCATGTTCAAGTTTTGTAAAATAATCATAAAGCTTTTTATAATTTTTTCTTCTTATATCATTAAATTCATCTATCCTATCCAATTGATTAAATAATATAGCACTTTGAAGTTCTAATGGTTTTAGATTATAACCCAACCATTCATATTGATAATTAACCATATAATCATCAGGAAGTTCACATTGAGATGTTAATTTTGTTGATGGACAAAAAGCTTCAGGATTAACTGACCTTATACAACAATTAGATGATGCACAAAATCTACCCCAATTTCTAAAACCCCTCATTGCCAAATGTAAATTGTTATCATTAGTAACTATACCACCACCTTCACCCATAGTAACATGATGTGCAACATAAAAACTAAATGTTGATGCTTTACCATATGATTGAATTGGTTGACCTTTATATTTAGTACCATAAGCATCACATGCATCAAAAAATACATGTATATTTTTAGTCCTAGCTATATCTAAAATCCTATCAATATCACTTTTAAAACCTAATGTATGTGCAACAAAAACACCCTTAATATCTTCCTTATCGACTATTTCTTCAAATAAATCAGGTGATAAATTTAATGTATTTATATCAATATCAGCAAAAACAGGTCTTAAATTATTTTGTATTATTGGATTAACTGTAGTTGGAAATCCACATGACAAAGTTAAAATTTTATCATTATCTTTAAAATAACATTCTTTAGCTGCTGACATCAATAAAAGATTTGCTGAACTACCAGAATTTGTTACTAACCCATAATTTCTACCAGATATTTCAGCTAATTTAGTTTCCGAATTAAAAGTATATTTACCACCAGACCACCATTCACTAAAAATAGCATCCATCATAGATGCGTATTCCTTTTTACCTATTTTTGGTCCAGAATATCTAACTTTATTTAAAGAATTTTCTTCATCCCTCTTATCAACCCAATATTCCATCAAAATTTTAATTTGTTTTTCTAAATCATTTTTATTTATCATATTTTTCCTTAAAAAAATTATTTAACTTATCTAAAATTATGTATTCTTTATTTATAAGTTCTTCACATTTTAACGCTGACTTTTTTCTTATTTTATAATCAATAGAATGATTTCTAGCATCATTGTCAGCCTTCATCCATTCCCACCAAACACTACATAATTCTGATATATGATCACTAAATTTATTTTTCATTTTTATTATCCATACCATAGGTTTTTATAGTTTTTAAAATTACATTTTTTTCATTACCGTTTACAACATTTTCTATCTTTTCATCCAAAAATTTTGAAATGATTCCTCTATTTTCATTAAGAACCATCATTTTTTCATTAAGTTCCACATATTCATTATCAGTTAGTCCTTCTTCATGCAATTTATCTCTTATAGAAAATATTTTAATGTTTTCTATAACAAGTTTATCTATAAAATCGGCTATACTATACATTTCATTTGCTCCAAATATTCTTGCATATCATCTTCCCATGTATCCAATTTAACGAATTTTTTAATTTTATCACACGACATCAAAAATTTACCATAATTATGAAATTTTCTTTTATGTTTTTTTATTCTTTTTATTTCCAAATTTATATTAAAATATTTTTTTATATATTCACCATATTCATAATGAGAACTATTGCCATCATTTGATAAATTAAAAATACCATTTAAATTATTATTAAATAATTCATATTCAACCACCTTCAAAACTTGTTTCAAACTGGTTGGATTAAACATCACATCATCCAACACAACTTCATCAGAAGTCATTATGTATTCAGTTAACTTATTTTGTTTAATTAAATTGGAATGCCCAAATAACTTACCCAACCTAAATACAACTCCACCATTTTCTACAACTAATTTTTCACTCATCAACTTGTGTTCACAATATTTATATTCTTTAGTCACATTACTATCTTCCACACATTCATTTTCACCATCATATACATAATAAGAAGAAAAATGTATTATTTTACTATTAGGATAATTTTTAATAATATCAGAAACAACTTCATAATTTGAAACATATGAAATATCTGAATTATCTTCACAAAATTCCAAATCTGGTTTACCTATACAATTAATAATATAACCATCAATATCATCTAAAAAATTAATATGATCTTTTAAATATGATCCCAAATACCCACTACTTCCTAAAATTAAATTATTCATCTTTTATAAATTTTCTTCGTATAAATTGGATGTGGATCTATTTCTTCTTTTTTCCTACTGACATTGGATATATGTGTAGGCGGATGCAGTCTATTACCACCACCTAAATGTTCCCAACCAGGCCAACTTGTTTCCCACTTATCTTTAAACACATCATCATTAATACCATCATTCATAGGTAAGCGATCTTTAACATCACCATCTATCCTAGATTGTGTATCATCATCATCACCATGAGAATAATACCCTTCATTCTTTATGTTGTGAAAAATAATACCATTTTCAGAAGATCTTATCATAAAATCAACATCAAAATGAGGACCTATACCAAATTCTTCATCAAACCAACCCATTCTGGATATTGCCTTTTTATCAAAGCCAAATAATGCATGATTATCAATCAAAACATATTCACACCTATTGGTAATGATTTGATTATATAAGGATTCATACCAACCTGATTTTAAAAAAATAGTATCAGAACTTGCAAACATAACATATCTATTATGTGTCAACATCATACCTAAATTCCAAGCTTCTGACAAACTACTTCTATAAGTAGTTTCACATATCCTTATTGTTCTACCATCTATAGTATTACAAAATTTTCTTAATTCTCTTATAGTTTGTTCTTCTGAAGATGCATCTATTAAACAAAAATCAACTTCTTTTGGACAAGTTTTATCTGCTGTAGAAATAGATTTCTTTAATATATCTACTCTATTCCTAAAGGACCAAATCAATGTAAAATTATTACTCATTTGAACTTGATTTCCTCATACCTTTAAACACTGTTGTTTCATATCTTTCATTATCATCCAATATAGTTTTAAATAATTTACCACCAACTTTTAATTCTTTTGCCAACCTATTTAACGCTTTAGTATCTTTTGGTAAACATACACCACCAAATCCCCTGAAATTTTCATTACAATCCAAATATTTATCTGTAATATGTTTTCTATTTACTACAGCATTTTTCACATTAGTATAATTTACACCCAAACCTTCACATATTTCATAAAAACTATTAGCAAATGTAATTAATGTAGCCGCGTAAACATTATTAAAATATTTAACTAATTCAGCTTCTGTAACTGATAATTGAATTATATTTCGTGGGTATCTTCCATGTGCTTTTTTGATCAAATTAAATACAGAACTTTTATCAGTACCAATTATACATAAATCATGATTTTCACAAAAATCTGTGATTGCACATCTTTCCCTTAAAAACTCGGGTACATAACAAATTTTCCTATCTGGATATTTTTCTTGTAATTTTTGTGTAGTTCCAGGTTCTACTGTTGATTTAATAGCTATAATACCTTTATAATCAATCTTATTCAATTCAAAAACAACATCCTTAACAATATGAACATTACATTTACCATTTTTTAAAGATGGTGTAGGAACGCAAATAAATACAACATCTGTATCCATCACATCTTCTATTGATGTATAATGTCTTGTATCATGAGTAAATACCTTATGACCTAATTTTTCAAAACCGTACTTTACAGCTGAACCTACTACACCTATACCTACTACACCTATGTTCATGTATAAATTCCTTTTTGCATATTCCTTCTAGTTTCAAGACCACCACAATGATAACTTATAGCATCCAATGATTTTGTTATTTCTACACCACCGAGTTTACATCTATCAAAAAAATCTGTATCACCTGTTATATTATATTGATTTAAAATTTTATTCATAGGTCCAAATCTATCCCATACATCTTTTGGTACTAAAAAAGGCATAGCATCTAACCTATGACCGTACTCACCACCTTTACCCAAAGTTTCATGATATAAACCTGGGATAGTTTCAAAAACTAATTTGTCAGTTTCCATTTCATTACAATAATCTACAAAACCATCTTCATTGAACCCCCCATCAGTAGTTGTTCCAAAATTCCTAGCTGTATGTAAAGTCGGTATAGTACCAGGTTCTATTAATTTACAATTGACTATTCTATTAGATTTACCATGTTTTACCAAATTCTTCAACCAATTTTTATGAAATGCATGATCTGTAGCTATTGGACATATATAATCAGCTCCGTGTTCAAATCCTATCGTATACCCATAATTCCAACCTTTATATAGATTCCATAAAAATCCTTTACCTTCGTCATATTCCATATCAACATATTTAAAATTATTCTTGTCCAACCATTCATATGTATGTTTCGGAGTTTTCCAACATATAAATACTATATCACAATCTTCTTCTGGTAATCCTATATTTTTCAAGGCACCATATTTACCATTAATGGCAAATTCTGCCATATCGATAGCACCACCTATTTGACAATACATTACAACCTTTGGTTTATTCCATTTTTTATCATAAAACATACTATTCTTCTCCTCTCACAAATCTTTTTTTCACTAATGATTTTGATACATCCAACAAAATAGATTCTTCCCATTTTAAAAAAGAAACATCAGACAATTTTCCAAGATCATAATCAGGATTATGTTCTGGTTCAGGTGATAACCTTTTCACCAAAACTTCATTAACCAACCATTTTCTATTATGATATTCATGATTGTGTGTTTTCCATCTACTACCACCACCTCTATACTCAATTTCATCCTTTTCATAATGAGCAATATCAGCTTCTTTAAGCCTTAACATATAATCAGAATCTTCATAACCACCACCCACATAATTTTCATCAAGAAATCCAACTTGTTGTATAAGTTGCTTTTTAAACCCAAAAAATGCAAATCTCCATAAACCAACAAACCCATAACCATCATCCAATAAATTTAAAGTTCTTTCGATTTGCTCATAATTTGGTTTACATCTATCGGAACAAATTATAACTATTTCAGTATCGGTCATTAATATAGAATCATTTATAAGTTTAGAGAAGCTAGGATAATTAGATCCATCTTTTCTAAGAACCATTTTTTCATCTATACCCAAAGAAATAATATGATTGTAAATTGGATCAGAGTGCGTAGGTTCACAAGATGGTATAACTATTGTAAAATCTTTTCTATCCACTTTCCTTATACTCCCACAAAATTTTTCAATTCTAAATGACTATCCACTATTTGCATTTCTGGAAAAGCTACTATATATCTATAACCTCTACCATTTAACTTTTCAATAATCATTTTAGAAAAATTCCAAGCAAAAATAAAAATATAATCTGGTTTTTCATTATCGTTATCTAAATGTTCTTTACTGACAATAGGTACGTGAGTTCCTGCTATATATCTATCAATTCTTTCTGGTGATTCATCTACTATGTAGTCAACCATATCAGTCGTAATACCTGCCAAATTACAAAGCATTGTTGCCCTACCAGATGCACCATAACCCACAATTTTCATATCTTGACTCTTTAAATCTTCCAATGTTTCTTTAATAACTTCAATATGTTGATTGACTTTTTTACCAAATGATGTAAAATATTCCAATGATGTTATTTCCCAATCATCTCTTTCAAGATATAACCTACCAGACACTTTTTTATTTAATTTTTCTTGTGAATTTTTAACTAAAACTCTAATACTTCCCGCGTGTATGGGTATTTCTTCAAAATCTACAACAGTCATATCGTATTTTTTAAATAAGTTATACAAAGCAGTCAACGAATAATAATAAAGATGTTCGTGATAAATATTATCATATTGCAATTTTTCAATCAATGGTTTAACATAATGAACTTCTATTTGAAAATAACCATCTTCCTTTAGTGTCTTTTTAACACCTTTAACAATAGATTGTATGTCGTCTATATGTGCAAAACAATTATTTGATATTACAAAATCAAACCTATTTTCAAATTCAAATTTACCAACAAATTCTTCATTGAAATATTCATTATATACATTACAACCCTTCGATTCGGCTATTTCACATATATTAACTGCTGGATCAACTCCCACCGCATCAATACCCAAATCCATTAAGGGTTTTAATAAAACACCATCATTAGAACCAATTTCCAAAACATTTTTTGGGTTAAATTTACTTTTTATATTCTTAGCTACATCAGAAAAATGATTAGATAAACCAATAGATGACATATAACGATAATCTTCAAATAATACATCAGCATCTACTATACTGTCAGTTTGCAATAAGCTACATTTTTCACAAAATTGAATATTCAAATTATACTTCTTATCATTTTTTAGTCCTTCTTTATCCAAAAAATCTCCAGCTAACGGTACATTACCATATTCCATTATAGTGTGTAAATTTTTATTATCACACACTGCGCATCGTGTTCTTGTCTTGTATTCATTCATAATAAGCTCCTGTTATATAAACCTTTTTACCATTTTTATCTTTTATATATGCATTGGGAAAAGGATCCCGTAACATTCTTATTTTATTGTAAATATATTCAGCTGATTTAGTAGTTATTTCTTCCAATGTTATTTCAGATTCATGTGGCTTCCTTCTTGGAAAATATGTCATATCATCTTCATTTTGTTTAATAAAATTATATCCATTTTTTAAAAAATCACATGTACCAGAAAAACCTAATTCAAACATCCTATCTAAAATATCTTCTATATCACCAGACAATGACATTGGCAATTGTCTTATAATATCACCCGAATCAATTTGACCATTCATTTTAAAAATAGTTACCGCACTCATTTTTTCATTTCTTATTATTTGATTTTGCAGTGGAGTTCCTCCCCTGTATTTAGGTAAAAGTGATGGATGCAAGCAAATACAATCATATTTATCAACTAAATGATCAGGTATCATCCAACTCCAACCATACCACAATATAATATCAGGTTTAAATTTTGTTATAATATCTTCCGAGTAAGATTTTTTATTTCGTATTATCTTAAAATTATATTCTGGTAATGAATTTTCTAACATATCATATATTTTACATGCCCAATTTCTATATGTTACACATAATATATTTTTTATCATGGTAATAACCTTGTTTGTGACGCGTCATATCTAGGAATCATCAATGGATCAAAACTAATAGAATCCAATGTTTCTTGTTTTGTGGTGAATGCCAAATCATATTCATATTTTGACATACATTTCAATGTATCATTGTTATAACCACCATTGGGATATGCAAAAGTACGATACCCATTATAAAAATTATTAACAAATTCAATAGATTTAAATATTTCATTATCCAATCTTGCATCAGACATATTAGATAAATCTTCGGAAATATAACCGTGTCCACCAATATACATACCATTATTAACTAATTCAACAATATGATCAGTATTCAAATAAAATTTATCACATAAATCCTTTTCATCAGTTGTAACATAATCTTTAAATAATTGATTAGCCAATCTTTTACCACTAGAATGATTCCTCAATATATTAGTAACAAAAACCATTTCAGGTGACCACCAATTATCTTTCCATTTGGATACAGAATAAATATCCCACAACTTATCGTCACCCAATTCATCAATTATAAGAGATGTAAGTTTTTTTTCATCAACCAAAGCTAAAATAAATTGTATTTTATTGGACAAAAGAATTTTCCTTCTGGTTACAGCTTCACATGGTATAAAAAAAGTACCATTAATTTTTTTATCAATCAAAATATCTAATATATCATAATGGTCTAAAAGTCCATCATCAAATGTAAGTATGGAATAATTACCCTTATCATTTTTATCCAATTCTAAAAATTGAGATGTAGATATAATATCACTTTCATTTTTGATAAAATCTATTTGTTTGATAAACTTATTTCTAGTAATATATGACTTCAATTCATATCTTTTATGAAATAACCTACCAAAGTCACTATCTTTATGATTTCTTATATCATGATACATGAAACTTTTTACTAACATAATTAAGCGTCCTTTTCTCCTTCAATAATATGATATACAATTGAATCGAATATAGTTATATGTTTCATACCAAACATTTTTTCCAATTTTTCATAAAATAAAAATGTATCACTGGTTTTATAAACTTCCCTATCATTTGGATAACCTACAGAAATAGTACCATCAGTTTCAAGAAATACATTACCTTCTGGATACCCGCCAGATTCAATAAATCTGGATTTTTCAAAAACAGGTGAACAAAATATACCACCCGTATGAACTTCATTTCTTTCTATTGTATTTGCAAATTCATACCAACCATCAAATTCAAATCCATTGGGATGTCTACCAAAATCATTATTTCCCATATTTATACAATGTTTTCCTGAAGCCATTTTACCACTTTCAACAGTTCTACTGCATGGAATATTTGCACCATCGTGATGTTTTAATAAATTTGACAGCCAATTTTTACTAATAACATTATCAGAATTTAATAAACAAACATTATCATATTCACTAGAAAATACCGCATGATTAAAAGCTTTATATACTCTATTTAAATAAAATTCATTTGGGTCTAAATTATTAAAAATTGTATAATTTATATCTAATTTTTTAAGTTCGTTAATAACTTCTTCAGTTGCATCATTAGCAACTATACGTATACCTACTTCCCAACCATCCGCTTTACACATATCACTTTTCAATTGATCATATATAAAATGTAAATATTGGACAGATTTAAAAATTAATGATACTATTTCTATATTTTTTTTCATTTATTAACAACCCTAAAAATATACCATTCAAATGAAAATGGATCATCAAACCAAAAAGGACCACTTTCTTCAATAAGCTTTTTATCAGTCAAATTTATCATAGATTTCATTTTATCGGAAGAATAAAAATATAACATACTCCTATTGATATCATTTATAATTAATTCTGATAAAACTGTTTTTTTAGGATTCAAAGAAGCAAATTGGAAACTAAAGATACCATCATCTTTAATATTAACATCATCTATAATCCTAATAACTTCTTCTTCATGATTATGTTGTATACATAAATGTGAAAAGGCTATATCAACAGGTTCAATTTTATTTATATCATCAGTCAAATATAATTCATCATAAAAATTCTTTGATATTTCCAAAGATTTTGAAGAAATATCAACACCAATAATCTTATTAACTCGTGATTTAATCCCAACACCTGATGCACCACCACCTATACCTATATCAAGAAAACTTTTATTTTTATCTATATTTAACCCATGATATTTTTGAATATTATCTTCAAAATAATTATTATTGATAGTTCCTGTGACAAAACTATCTTTATCATAATCATTATCAGAATCTATAGTAGAATGTTTTGAATCCCAATCCAATTGTTTATATTTTTTATATATCATAAATCTAAACTCCTTAACCCAGTCAAAGGATATACACTTTTCAATGCATCTTTATTTATTGGATTTTCATTATCTTCTATAACAAACCATTCTGGTAATATACCTTCAGGTAATTTTTGAACATTTAAAGTATTTTCGTCAATTAATCTATCCAAATTCCAGCCAGATTGTCCTCTATCTTTATATATTTGATATCTATCCATAATTTGTTTATCTGTAGAAAATCCTTTATGAATTAAATTAATATCTTTAGCCAATAATATATTTGATAAACCTATAGGATATTGTTGGCTGTGTAATCCAGAATTTTCTGGAAATGAAATATTGCCATTATTTTTCCAAAAAGCCACAACTTTCTGATGTAACCAATGATATTCATTATCTGTCCTATAATATAAATCACTTCTCCACAAATTATAATGACCAACAGCTAAACCATCAGCTTTATCATCATTGGAAACTTTTTTCAAAAAATCATATAAATTATTTTTATTCAATGCATTATTACTCAATAATGTATCTCCATCCATCCAATAAATCCAATCTACATCAGGATGATCCTTTAATAACTTTTCTAATAATATTTTTTTACACTTTATTTCATTTTTAAAATCATTTATAGATGATTCAATAACAACAACATTATCATAATTCTTATAATAATCCAAACTACCATCATCCGAATTTTGATCATAAATGTAAATAAAATCACATATAGACTGCATACATTTAAACCAATTTTCTAAATTACCTTTTGATAATTCATTTCTCAATTGTGTAAAGCCAATTAATTTCATATGATTCTACCTTTCAATATAGATATTATTTTATCTGATGCGTCACCATCACCTAACCATTCACTATTTCTATCAGACCCATTAAAATAATTTTCTAACCATTCAAATGACTTTTCTATATGTTCATCATTTGGATCACCATTTACCCATCTTTGAGCAGTGAACATAAAACTATTCCCATTTTTAACCGATTCTGGTCTTTCAGTAAAACTTCTAGGAACTATAACAGGAATATCCAACAAAGCAGGTTCCTCTTGTGCAGTTCCGCTATCACTAATAATAAATAAACTTTGTTGCTGGAAATTTATAAAATCCTTATAACCCATTAAATCAACTAATTCTATAGACCCCAAATCTAATTTATATTCATTTATATAATCCAATGTTCTACCAAATTTCAACATTTTAACAGGTAAATTAAATTTATCAGAACATTGGTTAGCATAATCCAATATTACTTCCATCCTACCCTTATACTTAAAATTTTCTGGTCTATGTATGTCCATACATATGTGTTTAGAATCACCATCATATTTTTCAAAATCAATAGAATTTAAAGCTTCAACGATAGTGTTACCAACTACAAATATTTTTTTAGAATTTATATTTTCCTTTAAAGCCTTTTCTTTATAATTTTCATGATATACAAATAAATAATCACTTACATGATCACAAGCTTTTCTATTTATTTCTTCTAACATTCTTTCATCATAACTTCTCATACCGGCTTCTATATGCCCTATCTTATAACCTTCTTTTTTAAGTGGTAGTGAAGCTAAAACTGAATTACTATCTCCCAAAAATAAAACTATATCAGGTTTTATATCTTCCGATTCAAACAATTCAATTATTTTTACACCCAATTCGGCTTGTTGATGATAATGCTGTTTACCACCACCACCTATACCCAAATTATAATCAGGTTTTCTTATGTTTAAATCTTTAAAAAAAACATCAGATAATAAATTATCATAATGTTGTCCTGTATGAATTAAGATGTGATTAAAATTCTTATCTAACTTTTTAAATATTTCACACATTCTAATGAAATCTGGTCTTATTCCAGTGATTGTAACAATTGTCTTCATATCAATTTAAAATCCTTTTAATTTGTTCAGTTATATAAGATGGATGTCCCAAATAATTATCTTTATTGAGATAATTATTAATTTTACACACTTCTTTTGCTCCAGCATACCAATGAATACCTATAGTATTTTTTGGAATAAATCCATCAAAAGGTTCAAATAGTTGATGTATTAATCTCCAATCATAAGGATAAACAGTATCAGTATCCAAATTAACTACACCATCATAAACATCTCGTATCAGTAAATACTTGTAAGAAACATTTAATAAATCAGCTCCAGCTGATTGATAATTAGAATTAACAGTTCCCATGGAATCATTATATATATCCCAAAATAATTGATTATTACCAGATGACATTAAAAACCCAATAGCATGTGATTGAACTAAGTAACGTTCTGTATTCGTTTGAAAACAATCACAAATTACAGATTTAATATTTCTATTTTGATATGTATTTAAATAAATTTCATTCATTGGTTTCGTGTATATTATATCAAAATCAGACCAAACTCCACCTATATCAGCTAAAAGATACCATCTGTATATGTCAGATTTTTGAACTGTTGTTAAATTTAATTCGATATCATTTAAATCCAATTCAAATTCAAAAATATTAATGTTATCATATTTATCACAATATTCCAACATGTCTCCATAATAATTTTCACCACTAAAAGATAATCCATGCTCACCAGTGGACCATTTAGGATTTAATGTATCATTTGTATCAGCTGGTATATGTATTCTTATTTCCCAATTAGGATTAAGTTTATGAAAAGATAATATGGTCATATATCTCAAAAATGAAAAATCTTTTTTACCACCCCAATATAAATGTAATATTTCAGGTATATTTTCTAATTTCCAACTATTTTTTCCCATATAACCTCTCTATTTAATTTTTCTGACTTATAAGGCATTGTATTAAAAGCTTTGCCGGAACCATTATTCCATATTTTTTCCAAAAGAAGTCTATTTCTAGTAACATCTTCTACTTTATCATCCCATGATGCATAATGAACATCCCCATGCCATTGGTGAAATACAACCAAGTCGTCTATTATTTTAATTTTCATATTTTTAGCTCTTATCCTAAAAACCAAATCATCATCATCATAAGAACAACCAAAAGCGAATCTTTCATCAAAACCACCAATATCTACAAAATCTTTTCTAGTAATAGCTGTACACCAATGAAAAGCTTTTGGTCTATAAACACTATGATTATAAAATGCCAATTCGTTACCATTATCTGGATTTGGATTATTATCACATGACCATGGATTTAAACTTATATCATCCAATTCACCATTACCTAATTTATCTGTAGTTTCTTTGTTTAAAGCGTAAACAGCTGTCGATATATATTCATTTTCAACTAAATTTTTATCTACATATGAACATATATCAGAAGTATGAAAACATTCAGGATTTTGAATTATAATAGCATCACCAGTAGAATTAGCTAATGCAATATTATAAGGTATACAGGGATTCAGCCACCATTTATTATGATTCTCTATTTTAATAACTTTTATATCTAAATCAAAATATTCCTTTATATCACTTAAATCATGTTCTGAATTACTACCATCATCCACTATAACAATTTCTAATTTATCAACAACTTCAGATTGTGATATAGATTGCAATGTATTAAACAACAACTTCCTTCTATTATAATAAGACATTACTATTGATATCTTTTTATACATCTATAAACCACCTACTATTTCAGAGTAAAAATTATTTTGTTTTTCTTGTTTATTTATATCTTTAGGATGATATATTGAAAATTCTTCTTGTGCTGGTAACTCTGTATATTCTTCGAAGCCCACCAACATTTCATGAACTGGTCTTTCCCATCTGATATTTGGTCTGTTTTTCCATATTCTACCTTGCCAATCAGGAAAATTTATCCAACCACTACCATTAACATGCCATTTCCAATGATTTATATGTTCATCAGTCAACCCATCTACAGTATTAATTCTGGGTACCCAATATAAATCTATCGTAGGATTAATTTTCAATATTGATTTTATATTTGTTATTAATTGTTTATGTGGCATTTCATCTGCATCTATATTGAAAATATAATCACCCGAACACATACGAGTCAAGTGATTTTTTTGTCCAGCGTAATCTTTTAACAAATGTCTTTGCTCAAATTTAATTTCATGAATAGAACACATAGTATCAAGAATTTCTTTTGTCTTTTCATTATCTGAATAATCATCTAGAATTACAATTTCATCTTCTTCATCTTTATGTTTAACAAGAAACTCTATTAGTTTTAATAGAGAATCAGTTTCGTTGTGTGTTAATATACTATAACTAATTTTCATTATTTTAATAACCCATCCAAATTTAATTCTAAAACTCTTATATTTTTAATTTTATCCATAGAATAAGTTCTATATATATCCCATCTGTTAACAAACTTTTTTAATACTTTATCATATAACATTTTCATCTGCCTTTTGGATTCAGATAAAGACATGGGATTTCCTTCTCTTTCCATTTTAAAAACAGGTAAATGTATACGACTAAATTCTTTCTTCAATAAATTTCTATTAGGCAATTGATCATCGGTATCCACAGAAGAATCTTGATCTTCAATTCTAACAACATTTTGATTTTTTGTAGTATAAACACCAGACCCTCTTTGTAATTTAACCATAACTCTCTTAATTTCATTTTCTGTCATATAGTTTAAATTTATACCATGTATTAATTTGGAGTTTAAATCTCTGTGTAATACGATTACCATGGGTTTAATATCCGAAGCATTTGGAGATTTATACATAAATTCAACAAACATACCAGGAAGTATTGCCTTTACGCCAGCTGGTTGTCTACCTTGAATTCTTCTTCTATGATTGTATGTGGTTTTCTTCGGCATTAACTTTATTTATTTCAATAAGAATTTGATAAAAATAATCCTTTATTATTTGATTATCTATATCATACCTCTGTTTATAATAACTACCATCGGGTTTAGTATATTTTTCCCTATCTTCTTCCGATACATCCACCAATGGTGCAAATGCCCATTTCATTTTCCATGGTACTTCTTCATCTTCGATGGGATAAACTAAACCATAATTTAAACTTAATATAGATGGTATCCATATACGTTTATCTAAATAAACAGACCATTTTTGAATTTTTTCATCTAATGTTTTAAATTTTTTACATTTTTTAGGATGATTTTTAAGTTCATGCGTAGTTGAATAACCACAATACAAACACTGCATCAATTCAGCTGGAGGATTATTTTCTACAGTAAGACTTTCTTTATCACATAAAAAGCATGTTGTTTTTATTGTAAAATCTTTCATTTAATTAATCTTCTTTAATTTTGGTAATTTAATTTTCTTATGTTCTGGTTGTTTCATATCAATATTTTCCATATGTTTGTCTAAAATTTCGCCGAGTTTTTCAGTCATATGTTTATGTGTAAATTTACTATGATTCTTATTCATGAGTTTAAGTGCATTTGTTTTAAAATCAAAACTATTTTTAAATGCATATCTCATAGCATCTTTTGCCTGCGTTTCATCAACAGTAAACCACTTACTTTCTGGTATAATTATATTTTCCCATACTGCTGACTCTGGTACATTATTTAATGTACCTTGTAATAAAATACAATTAGCTGGATCTAAAAAATCTACTTGACCACTCCAACCAGATGCTATAACAGGTAGTCCAGCCATAGTAGCTTCTTGTAATGGTCTACCATAACCTTCACCATGAGTAAAAGAAAGCATAGCTTTTATTTTTGGGTGATTATATAAACTATTCATTTCACTATCTGTCAAATCACCATGTAACAAATAAATATTTGGTAAATTCCAATCACTTGGAAATTGATTTTTAATATTATTTATTTTCGAAATGATACTCTCTTTGTCAATTACACTAAAAGTAGCTCCACTGGTTTTTAATACAATAGCTGGTTGTTTTTTCTGATTAGCAAATGTTTCATAAAATAATTTAATCATTCTACCAACATCTTTTCTATCTTCACCATAATTACCTTTTATCCAATGGCCTACAAATAAAAATGCAAAATCTTCTTTTACTATAGAATTAATATCATCTAATACATTTTTATCCATTTCATCAATTTTTAATTGTTTGTATATAGAATCATCAGATCCTTCGAACAAAACTTCCATTGGTTTTTCGAGTTTTAATTCACCAACTTTATGATTACCACCAGTAGGTAATTTTTCCAATTTATCAAAAGCTGTATCAACAAAAGCTTTTTTAGAATGGTTAGATGGTACAATTAACATATCCATTCTATTACACCCTTCCAACCATTGTTGTGATACAGCTGTTGTTTCTATACCAGCTGTTATACCAATATTAAAAAATTTACCAATGGGTTGAAATTCATTTGGTATTCTAACATCTATGTAAATATCTGGTGAATTATGCCCAGAAATAAGATTAGGATCCACTACTATTGATTCAGATACAATAAGATCTTTACCATCTCTTAAATTCAAAGCATTTCGTGGACAATTTCCCCACCGTACATCAAATAATTTAATATTAAATTTATTTAAAAGTCTTAATGAATGAAAAATATCTCTAGCATGTTCACCATAACCACTTCTACTAGTGAATGGTCCAGTTATAACAACAGATGGTCTATTTTTTATACTCATACTACCTCCAATGTATATTTTTCTTTCGGTTTCCATTTTTCAAACACGGTATCCATAGATGTAATAAAATTATCAGACATTTTTTCCGATGTCATACCTTCTTTAATAACAAATTCTCTACCTTTTTTCCCAGCTTCTTTTCTTTCATCTGGTGTTTTGTCATACCAATATTTCATAGCTTCACCAGTTTCATCCCACCTACACCTATCATCAAAAATGTATGGAGTAACTGGTGATCCCATCAATGATATTGTAGATGGAAATACAGTTTTTACCCATTCACCATGTTCTTGATATTTACCATTATGATTAGATCCCCATTCACCGATATAATCATTTTCTGTGAGATATTCACCATCTTCATTTTTAAATCCACATTGGTCTTGTAATCCACCTGTAACATTAATAATAGTTGGAGTACCTGCCATAAGTGATTCACATGTAGCCAATCCAAATCCTTCATTGGATGCTATATTTATAGTAACATCACATGAATTATATAAAAGATTTAATTCGTTGTCATTTAACTTAACTTCCGTAAATTTTATATTATAGTTAGGACATATATCTCTATGTATGGCTCCTAAATCTGTACCATTTTCATCAACAATTGGTGTATGCATAACCAATATACATTTATCGGCTTCATCTTTAGGTAACATATCACAAAAATGTTTAAATGCTAATATCACATCACCTGGCATTTTCCTTCTAATATTTCTATTACAAAATAATATCTTAAAATTATAATTATTTATATCCAATTTCGTTTCAAATTGAGTTAATCTCAAATCAGATTTATCTATACTGTGATAATTATCGGCATCTACTCCATGTGGAACATATGTTATTTGCCAATCTTCATATTCTGGGACTACTCGTTTATTTATACCATAAGTTTGTTTTGAAATCGCCATCAATAAATCAGAACTTCTGTAATAATTTCTATTATACAATGGATCTGGTAAATCATCCCATATATTATAATAAAAAATAGGAATTTGTGTTCTTACTTCATGTTCGATGTTATACAACCAAATCCAAAATCTTGGATCCGTGTAATGAAGTATAGCATCTGGTTTTTCAAGTTTAATTATTTCAAATAATCTATCAGCATCACCATAACCGCTAACTGGATAAAGTTTTAAAGATCCACCTTTAGGAATTTTTATTCTTTCATCACCATTTATATTTAGTATTTGACCATGTTCTGGATGTTGTATAGCCCCAGCTAATTGTATCCAATCATATTTATGTATAGTACCTCTAACAATTTCAAACGACATCCTAGCTACACCAGATGTCATTCTAAGATCATCGGATAATAATAATATTTTTTTTCTTTTTGACATACATAACCTTTATTTTAACGATATTTACTAAAAACTACTACCAGACATTAGAAGTTCATCTGTAATTTTTATTTTATCTCTAAAGTTATCATCATCACTTATATATAATAATATACTTCTATTGACCAACTTTTGCAAATTTATATCATCATCCAGACTTATATGCCTAAATTCATTGTATAAATTTTCGATTATCTTTACAGATGTTAATTTTGTTTTACATTCTATACTCATATATATACATATATATAAAATACAGAAAACAACTACTTTTTTTAATAAATTATTAAAGTTTTTTTATTAAATTTTTCGGCATATTTTAATGTAGATTCTGTACCACTCGTGCTTATGCCCTTTGGAATAAATGCAACTATATAATCACTAGTTCCAGCAATTATCTTATTTCTAACATGATAATTCTTTACATGATAAGGCTTTCCATATCTAGATTCAGATAATGGGCAATATAAATTATGAGGAAAATGATCAGGTGGATATTCTTCATATTGTAAACCCAATTCAAGAGCGTATTTCTTAGCGTATTTATCAGCCCCATCTTTACAACCACCACTTACGATTGTAGTATCTTCACCATGTTCTTGCTTCAATTTAAAAATAAAATCTTTTATTTTCTTTTTATTTTCATATTTACGACTGCCAATTATAGCTATTTTCATTAACAATTACCATTATTGAAAAGTAAAAACATGGCCAACATTATCAATTTATCTAAAATCCACAATGATATCAATATAGTCAATTTTTTATCTATTCCTATTTTCATTTTTTTTATCTATCCTTTTTATTTGTTTATAAATATTTTTATAATATTCCAAACCATCTAAAATATTACCTTCATATTTATACCTCCACCCACATTTATCACCATTATTTATAACAAAAAAATTATAATTTATTATATCACCATTTTTATACGATTTATTTATCATATAATCATATTTTTTTACAAATTTATTAGTACTTCCATTCAACCCAACTATATTCAATTCAAAATCTCTATTTTTGTAAAAAGATTTTAAAAAACTAACTACATTCTCTTCTTCACTTAATATATCTTCTATGTTAAGTAATAATGAATAAACATGTCTACTCAATTAAATTATACCTTCTTTACAATATTCAGTTTGATTAAATTCACAAAATCTACAAGCGTTTTTACTCGGCGTGGCGTGCAGAGCATCGGCCGAATAACTACCATCATTGGCAAACGCTTCATCTATAAACCTATTCAATTTTTTACCTATCTTGTTCATAGAAACCTTACCACTGGCAGGTGCAAACTTCTGAAATCTCTTTTGTGGAAAATCCACATTTTCCCACAACTTTCTTTTCAATATCAAATATTCAATATCTATTCTATCTATGGGATGATTATATTGTTTAGAATAAAATTGTTTATATAACAATAATTGTGATGTTTTATCAAAATCCTTTTTCATCCATTTATTCCAACCTTTTGTGGATGTTTTCAAATCAATTATCTTTATTGAATCTGTTGGTTTATGCCTTAACACCACATCAAGATAACCAACCATTCTAATATTATTCTTTAATTCCATATCTATTGGAACTTCACAACCAATTAATTCCCATTTATTTTTGAAAAAATATTCACCCCGTTTCTTCCTAAAAAAATCAAGTATTTCAATACCATCATCAAAAAATTCTGATAATTGTTCTTTTGTACATGGTGGTTTACCATCATTTTCTTCAGCTTTTTTAAATTCATTTATCATTTCTTTTTGTAACAATGCTGGTAAATCAATTTCATTGGCCTTTTTCACACTTTCACCATACATCACATCAAGATAATGTTGTATTGTTTCGTGCATTGCTGTTCCAAATACCAAATGTATATTTGATTCTGATACGGATATTTCATCCACATATCTTAGTTTCCAATGCATTGGGCATTGGCTATACATCGATAATTGACTGTATGATATTTTATTCATTTTTGCCTACCATTCTATGATATGGTTTTTTATAATAATGTGAAATAAATGTACTAATTTCTTCCATATCTAATTTTCTTCTTAAATTATTTTCTAATCTTGTGTATGGACAATCTAATCTGTTTAAAGCTAAATGCATTATCCACGCTGATAGTGGTAATGCTATCCAAATAGGTTCATTGATAAATAATAAAGGAACACTTAATGTTATAACCCAAAGCCCAATATGATGTGTAACTACGGTAAATACAAACAATAATCTATAAAATGTTCTATTCATCTTTCTCCTTTGGGTAAGGTAATATTTTATATTTTAAATTTTTCATCATATCCTTTTTTTCCTTTTTATTTCCCATTAAATACAAATATCTATATTTTCCATGTAATTTTTTAATTTCGTATTGAACTCCCATTTTTTTCAATTTATCTTTACTACGAGTACCATACCTTTGATTCATAGTTCTGGGATGTACTTTTTTACCATCAATAATATACCAAGTATCTTCAGTACTAGTTCCACAATACAACCAATTGGTTGCTTGATATATTTTTCCAAAATGACCTTGTTCTGGATCGGCAAAAGATACTAATATCTTTATATCAGGATGATTTTTCTTTATATATTTTATACTTTGACCTATACAATAACTTTCCATATTCTTACCAGCCCAATCAAAACTAAACAACCTAACTAATTCCCAATATTTTCCAGGAAGACTATCTTTCATAGTTGACGATGCACTTTGACCATAAACTAAAACTGCATTCAATTTCTTTTCTACATAAAATCCCAAACATAATTCAGATGCTGGAAATGCATGACTATAATGATTTTTAATTATTATACTTTTAGCTAAATTGGATGGTATTCGTTCCATTTCAATATTATTCTTATCTAAAGTATCCATTTCTACTTCTGATGTAGGATCACCATCCCAGAAATTATTCATAATTTTAATCTCTATAAAATATTAGAATTATTGTCAACAACAACTTTTTTTATTTTCAATTCATTATTACCAGTATTTTTAGGATAATCCATAGACGGATGTTTTAAAGATTTTATAAATTTTTTCTTTTCTTTTTTTGTACCTAAAAAATAAACATATCTGTGTTTACGTGGATCTTCTTTCAACCAAAATGTATGTCCTATCTTGTCTTTCAACTTTTCCATGTTATTAGTACCATACATAGCAAAAATAGTTCTGGAATGTATCCAATCACCATCTTCTTCCAACCTTAATAACCAAGAATCACAATATCTAATTTTATCCCCTTGATATACCCAATTAGTTGCTTGATAAATACCACCCAAATGACCTTCTTTAGGATCTGCATAAGATAATAAAGCTTTAATGGATTTATCATTTGTTTTTAACCATTCAAAAGTCCTACTAATAAAAGATGATTCTATATTTTTACCATAACCATCATGAATAAATAACCGTGTTAATTCTAATACATTCTTATTTTCCAATTCACTGGAAATAGATTGTGCAGCCAACCTACCAACAGGATAACCATAAACAGCAACACCAATTAGTTTTTCTTCCTTTTCATCAAAAAATGCATGATCATTACCAGTTTCATAAAAAAGACCCAATGCATAACGACAACTTGTCCACGCATGAGAATAATGATATTTTTCAATCATTTTTTTACCTATATTTTTAGGTATAGATTTAACCTTTAATTTTTTTATATCTACATATTTTTCCATAATAAAATATACAACCTTTTTGTAATATAAAACAAGCTTTTTATGCTGGAGCCGTAGGAGTCGAACCTACACGAAGAAGTTAGCCTTAGT
>CEUI01000639.1_pt1 | contig 51034 bp, 15 predicted proteins | sample 531411 | NCBI WGS metagenome assembly CEUI01 (sample SAMEA2622841, study PRJEB7988) | marine metagenome | isolation source: saline water (ENVO:00002010), including
TCTTCCTTAGGCTTTTCAGCCTTGGGTTCTTCCTTAGGCTTTTCAGCATTGGGTTCTTCCTTAGGCTCTTCCTTAGGCTCTTCCTTAGGTTTTTCTTGATTTTGAATTTCTTCCAAGATCGAATCCTCATCTACATCATTATCGCGATTATACATGGTTCTGACTTGTTCGAAGTCTTTTTTGTCAGTAATCCCATTCAAGTACCAAAAGGTAACGTAATACGCAAATTTTTTAACGACCTCAACCAAAAAAGGATCATCAGACTCCTCCAACTCATCATATTGATTCAATTTAATGTCGTGGTCTGCTCCATCGAAAAGAGGGACGCGATTGCCATTGTCATTTCGATGAGCGAGATGCAAAACCCACCACATAATCGTTTGATTTTTAGCTCTATTTTCAGCAGTTTGATCGAATAAGGTGGTTTGAGCCATTTCGTATTCAGTAAGTTCTTCTCTTAGCGAAACGATGTCAGCCATTAGAGCGCCAGCTAATCTATTTCTTTCGTCTTTACCTTCGTCGGCTAGATTAAGCTTAAGCCTTTCCATTTGCTCTTGCTTAATGAGCATGTCGTAATAAAGCTCGGCATATCTCTTTTTTTCAGGCTCACTCATGGCCCCGCCATCATTTTTATATCTTTTAGCGAGAAGCGGTCGAGTAAGTAGCCCTGCTTTGATTCCTTCTGACAGCTTTACGGCATAAAAAAGTTCCGCAGCCTCGAATAGCTTTCTATCGGGCTTCATGATAGAAAACACGACAGCCTTTTTCTTGTTTACTTTACGAGAAATGGTAATCTCTTCACCATTTTCGTCTTTCTTTTTTTCTTCAACGTTTTCTTGAACTTCGTCGTATACATTGAAGTCGTATAACCATTTATTTGCCATAATTTTTTCCTTTTACCTTTTTACTATTTGATTTATGTTATCTGGAGTTTTAAACTTTTTGGTTTTTTCTATGTTTTCGGAGTTTAATCTCAGCTCTAAAAGTTCAAAATACTTTTCAATATCTCGATTGAGTTCATTACCCGCGTCGAGGATTTTTTTCCTTATATAAGTATATTTCTCATCATCGAAATAATCTATTTTTTCTGGGAGATCAGAGTTATTCTCTTTTTTAAGTTTATCTATATAGATTTTATGATCTTTGTGTAAATCTTCGGTGATTATAATGAAACGCTTGTAGAGATTGATTACGTTTCGATGAATTTGAAATAAAACGAAGTCTTTCAAATCCTCATCATTGAAATGAGTATTGTCCTTTTTCATGCCTTTTCCCTATATTTATATACACTTATATAAAAAAAATCCCCCAATAAATTGGGGGACTTGTTTAATTAATATCGTAAGCTTAGCTACGTTTACTCACCAGCAACGACCTTTCTGATTTTGAATCCGTGAGTAGTGTCATTTGGACCACCAATTTGGGAGCTCCATGACAGGTCAACAGATTTCATATCACCGACCGAACTCGAAATGGATTCTGAATCCAGCTTCGCGCCTTTAAGTAGATATCCCATGCCTTCGATTGACGCATGTGTATGCGACTTACAGGCAACACCGAGATCTTTCTCTTCGTCAGTCGTGTTAAGGATGTATTCCAACGCTTCATCCGAGCTTTGAGTATCACCAACGTTAGCGGAAATATCCATGTTCGCGCTTGCGGGGAACTCAATTTCTTTAGAGAACGCAAACCGGCTTCCCAGTTTCTGCAAATCCTCACGACCAAGCTCCATAGCGATCGTAAAGCTTTGAACCTTCAACTCTCCAAAGTCGTAACCGACCGCCAAGGCGTCATAGTTAGCAACTGTGCTCGTACCTGCCTCAGCATCATCATTAAAGATAATGTCACCGGGTCTCAATGCTACAGGCAAAGAGGAAGTGGTGCTGGCTCCATCAGGCAAATCAATATTTGCAGTGCTTTTCAGATCTCCAGTTTCGGGATCAACAGTCGGATTTTGACAATTGCCGTCAGTCTGCGCGTCAAAATGGATATTCAGTCCTTCCCCATTTACGGAAGAAGTAACAAATTCACCGACGCTTGCTTCAGCATTCCACGAAGTCAAGAAGACGTTACCGATACCAATAACACCAGCAGTGTCAGCGGCTTGGCTTGTCTCATAATTAGATGCGTCTTGTCCCTCATTAGCGGTCAAGATGAAATAGCTTTTTGGCGTGTGAGTACTGGTATTGGCCAAAATATCCTTAATGGCGCTAGTGCTATCCACATTAAAACCAATGTTGTTTTCATTCGCGCCCGTTTCCGGATAGTAACTGTAGTCAAGGCTAACTGTAGGCTGCTCTAGAATAATTCTGTCAATAGCCGCTAGCGTTCCGAACTCGTTAATATCTGTGCGGGTGATTTCGAAGCTGTAGTTCGCAGACTGCACGCGGCTCACCTGTACAGGTGCGGCTCCCGTTTGTCCAACGTACAACGCTTCACTTTGATAAATAACTCTTTTTCTTCCCATGATTATAATCTCCTAGTTTTTATTACATTAATTTATTGTTTAAGAGAAAAACTATTTTAATTAAGTCTATCTAGTTTTTCCCGAAATATTTCTATTCCATATTACACTCAATTATTTGTCATTCGCGGAATTTCTAAATAAAAATCTATCATCGCAGAATGGACGTTTGGGTTTATATTATCATTGATATATTGAGGTATATTGGTGGTCACGGTTACGTCTTTTATAAAGGCTGCGTTTGATTGACTCATAGGCGTAGCGGATATAGTTTCATAGTTAAAAGCGGAACCTGTATATGAACCTATAGCATTGAAAGGAAGAAGATTTTTCTCTATAATAGGTAAATAATCTCTAGCTGAATCCTTTAAAATTCCACATACTGCATCCCGACTGAATGCAGAATCAGCTAAAACCACAGCGCGGACATTTAGCTTAGTCATGTCCATACCTCCAAAGGCAAATGGCTCATTTAATCCACCGTTATTTCTTAAAAAAATACATGGATATGTTTGTTTGTTTGGGGCGAGACCAGTAATTACCTGAGAAACCTTTGGTTTTCTTTCGAACTTGGTTTCAAACAAGAGCTCTGTTTCAGCCTTACTAGTCAAATATATGTTAAAATCTTTTACGGAATAATTTCCACTTATAGTCGAAGAAGAAGAATAGCCATAATCGAAATGAACCTGTCCCTCAGTGTGGTTAATTGAATTTAGACTTCCTTCCCCGGGTTTCGTAAAAGTGCTACCCACATATACGCCACTCATAACTTGCGCATTTGTAATAGATTCATCCATAACCAACTGTTTGAATGGCGCGGAATAACATTTAAAATGGCTAGAAAACATGGTATCCGCTGGATAAAAGTAGCTTCCATGATTAGAAAAAGCCTCGCCGACCTTACATACGGTATGATCAACGTAAAGCAAAAGGCTACTCATTAACTGATTTTCTATATGTTCTTTCATTAAACGCTAAAAATGACTAAAGTTTACTGTAAATTGATGCATGATTTGAGAAAGATACGGGGCAGGTCTATAAGACCCCCCTCTAACTCTTTGGTTATTACTCATGCCGCTTCCCCTGACTTTCGCTTGTGTACCGCGGCCTGAACGGCTTCTATCTGATAATTGATATAAATAACTACTAAAGCCAGAAATTCCTCTTTCTATATTAATCGCCCAGCTTCCGCCCTCCCAAGGCATAGGGGTTGCAGAGGCAATATCATCAAAAGATGGGTATACAATGCGGTATTTCGAAACAATTCTACTTGCATGAGATCTGACCACATTTCTTGCTGTGGGCATTAATCTTGTTCTTTCGTCTAAGAATTGCCTAAGAGCGATCGCAGGTTGTGTTCCTGTGTGAAATCCAATAAATGAAAATAAATTTCCGTACCCATCTAGTGTGCCGCTAATGTTGCTTGCGTCTGGCCCACCATTAATTTCCTGAGTAATTTCGTGTCTGTCAAAATTTTTTAATAAGTTTTTTTTATGAGTGTTAAAATTTAACTGAGCACGACGAAGAGATTCCTTGTGAAAAGCTGGAGATTTTTTCACCTTTGCTAAAATAGATTTTTTGTTGTATTTACCCATTACTTAGTAACCTCAAGATAATATACAAAGAACTCACTATCTAAAAATCTCTTTACTGAATCGCTAGAAATGAGATTGAATTTCTTACCGTCGAATTCAATACTCTCAGTTTTACCATTATTAATGAAGTCTCTCGCTTCTTTTTTTACTTTAATTCTTACGTCGCCTTCCAATACAGCAGAGGAAATGTTTGTTCGATAGCTCTGGTCTTGGAAATCTTGATATCTAATTGTCGCGAAAAACACCCCAGACACAGGAACATACTCATAGTTCCCCAAGTTGGAAGCGGGGCCATATCCAAAGAGTTGGCTTTCGTTAATTGTTGAAATAACCTTCTTCGGCTCTTTATAAACGACTATCTCTCTCTTAAACGTATCAAAGATATCATCAAAAGTATTAGCAAGGTTCGCTTTTTCTGAACTAGATAGGAGACTTGACATATATTATAACTCTTTTATCTGGCCTGTTTGTGCATCGCGGACGTGGCCACTGGTTTGAATGTTTTGCCTTGGAACCGCTTTTCCAATCTTGTAAGCATGAATCATTTCCTGCATCTCGTCATATTCCTGCCTCTTGACTTGAGCGTAGGTTTTACTTACTTCGTTTTTATTAATTTTTGTTACGCTTGAATTATCATCAGATACAGAGATCACCGTGTCGGTGGTAGTTGCGCTAAGAGCAGACCTTAGCTTCACGCTGTAGTGGTGCACCATGTACATCTTTTTCAAAATCGCAGTGGCCTCAGCATCAATCTCTTCGTCCTTACTGTTTAGAAGCTCTCCCGTTTCAGCCTTAATCGCAAAGTCTGTACTGATGTGGTTGTTTAGCGAACCCACATTGTTCCTAAGCCAGAACGCAACAGCCGGTATAGAAAGGTCGGAAGGCGTATCTAAATCTCTAAAAATTTGGTCTGCAATGTCAACAATCTTCATACAATTTATATTACACAAGATATGGTTATTTAACTAAAAAAGGTTCCCAAGGATTATTTTTTTTATGCAAATCCGGTAGATGATACATTTTGGGGTTTTCAACAATCTTCAGAAGAGGCTGCCTGACGTTCCATTCGTTCGACAAAATAAATGTTTTAAGAGAGTAATCTTTACTTAAGGCTATATTAAAAGCTCGCTGATCGTTGCAGGTAAGGTTTTCGTTTGGTCTTTTAGGATTAAATAGCTCGTTAGTTGTTAAATTCTTTTCTAGATTCTCGTATATGGAAAATGCTTCATTAATAAGATTAATGGTTTTTTCATTCTTGTTCAAAATTAAAAACCCGGTATTAATATAAAAATTAACGCAACGGCCAAACACGTCTTCATCTTGATAATAACAGTTTTCCCTACACGCAGCGATGTCATAAAAATCCGATACTATTTCCGATGGATCCGCAAGAAATTTAGTATCTGCGTCTACAAAAATAAGGGTTTTCTTCGGGGTCTTTAGAAAACAATCCCTCAATGCCAAAATCTTTGATCTCCAAACGGCAGAACTCTGATAAAGTTTACCAGCCGCACGGGGTATATCGTGAGGATTTTTTTCTATCTTTATGACTCTGAAGTCGTCAATCTTGTTGTGAGTTATTTTATCTGGCTGAGACGTAGCAAATGCTATGGGTAAGTTGCTGACTTTTCTTAGGCTTTCTATGCTAAACTTAGCCATTTCCTGATGCTCCTCAGAACTAGCAATATAAAGTATTTCACATTTCATTTTTTAAATTCATTACCTCCTCGTAATTTTTTATTTGTTTGTATTTGTCTTTTCTATTTTTTTCTAACTTAGTTAGAAATTTTTCCTGCACCATCTCTTCGTGCAAATAACTTCGTTCGATCCCGACAAAGTCACATATCGTTTCTAAGTTCTTTTCTCGAGTTTCCGTTTCTCTCGCATAGAGATCTTCATAACAATAAGGCAATAAGTTATCATCAGATATTTGCTCTTTTATTAATTGTTCGTTATAAACCGTTCGGTAACGCATAACCTCAATCAGCTCTTTTAAATTATCTATGTCGACAAAAGAACAGCGGTCATCTCGCTGCTTAAAATAACTAGACAATGCTGTAGCAAAGATATCTTCCCTTTTTAAAAAAATAACTTTTACGCTTCTGTCTCTAAAATATTTAACGAAATTCGTATTTAGCCAATCTGGCGCGCTAGAATACACATGCTTTATTCCCGAAAACCTTTCATAAATATCATCTAAGAATTGATATGATTGACTCGCATCCTTTATCACTGAGTGAAATTTTTTTGTAGCTAATCTACCATTAGGAAAATTAAACTCTCCATATTTAGCGTCTTTATATATGTTTCCATACTTTTTGATAATGTCTCTCACCAAATGATTGTCCCCACTGTTTAGCATAGCCGGTTCTTGAACTAAATTAAAACTCCTCGTGAGCGTTGCTGATAGGTTTACCGTGCCTGATCTTGCACATCCAAATATTACGAACTTTTTCATCTCCAATGTTTAATAACTCTAATAGGGAGCAGTATTCCTGCGCCGCCTAGGATTTCATACATTCCATCGTATGACTGCAAAAAAGAATTAATACCTATTAAAGCTCTTTCTGAGTTTGGCATAGTACCTAGGTTAGCGCCAGCAAAGTCATCTAAAATTATAACCCCGCCTTCTTTAACGAGCGGCCAAGTTAAAACTAAGTCTTCCAAGACTCCGTGCGCGTAATGAAGACCGTCTATATATGCGAAGTCAAAAATTCCTCCATCCGCTGGGTATCTTCTAAGAGCTTGTCTTGAATTTTCTCGGTGATAGGTAACCTTTTTTTTATACTTTTTGTTATCAAGAATATTTTGTTTAAAGGTCTCATAAATAGTTTTACTGCTTTCTTTTCTCATTGGGTCGTAAGTGTTATCACCATGCGGGTCCACGCAAACGAGTTTAGAAGTTTCATGAGTTAATATCTCCTCCAGAAACCACATTGCAGATTGACCTTCAAAACTACCTATCTCTAAAAAATTTAGATTAGGCTTATTTCTCATGGGTTGCCAAACAGATTCCCAAAAACATTTAGTCATGGATAGTCTGGCGATGTGGAAATCCGTATTAAACTCGCCTCCCCATTCCTCGTATTTTTTTTCTATATCTTTTCTATTTCTCATTCTGCCATCCAGTTTCGTCTGGGTTTTTTATCCTATATAAAAAGGGCAATGGTCCTCTTGCGGCGATTTTTCTCTCTTGGAAAAGAAAACCGAAGTCTCTCATCTGTCCTCCTTTTTTACCATCTCCACCATATCCCCAATCGTTTTTCCATCTTTCAAGACATTCAGGAAAGTCTTTATAAATGAGGCCGAATACTTTCGGCTGACCGAAAAGCAAACACCAATCTATCAATGGGTTTCCGGCGTTATTCAACCATACCCAAGGGCAAAATACAAACAGCTTATCGCCTTCTTGCCCCTCGAACATTTGACAATTTTTTATCCACTCTATTTTTTTTTCTATCTTTTCCTCAAACCAATCTTCTTGGTTTTTCTCAGGAACTACAATTTCGATATCTGATCTTGATTTAATGATAAAGTCATATTCTATATTATTTTCTTTCGAATATTCTGAATATGTATCATAAGATTTGCGAGCGCTATAGAACTGAGACATGCATGTAGCGTTTGTGTACTTGACTTTCTCATCATAGTTTTTCGGTATTTTAAATTCTTTGCCTTCTTTTTCGTAAGCGCAAGCGGTAGACTCTTTCACAAGTTTAATTAGTGGGTCTAAAGCGTCTTTATCTTCTATTAATATTTTTTTGGGTTTAATTTTTTCTATTAATTCCTTATGATCTAATTTTTCTTTTTTTATGTTTAATTTAATTTCCTCGGGTGCATCTTTTATTAAAGGCACCTTCCAAGTAACCTGATCCCAAGCATGAACGAACACGTCTAAGTCACAAAACTCAGAAAGCTTTTCAATGGTTTTCACACAGCCCTCGGGTTTTCTCATCTCTCCTGAAATTATTATTGCTCCGCGCATTTTCATTTTGCTCGCTTCCTATACTCCGTTACATTACCCAAGTCTACAATCGGATGATCAAAGATGGGGTTATTCATTATCCTCATAAAGTCTTTGAATTTTGAATTTGTTTTTTTCCATATAGCCTTCTCTTCATACACATCCTTAGGCCAAGTACCCCAGTCAGCCATGAAAGAAAAATATACTTGATCTACTCCAAGTTTTCTGCCTATTTTTACGAACCCGGGCATGTCTTTGTAGTTATCTTTTTGTACAACAAAATCTAACCTTAACCAATTAATAAGATTCTTTTTTCTAAGCTCTGAAACGAACTTCAGGTTTGCCATAAGGGCTTTCCAATTACCGCCTCTTCTAGTGATATCATATGTGGATTTTTTTGCAGCGTCTAAAGAGACAAGTACTGTGTCTATATTTTTTTGAATTTTGTTCATCTTCTTCCAGTAGCTTGGCGTGAACATTACTCCATTAGTTTGAAGAGTAATTTTAATATTCGGACATTTGGATCCGTCGATAGAGAATAGAAGGTCTCTAAAAAGCTTGGACCCAAAAGGGTCACCGGACCCGGTGATATTTACAGTGGCGTGTCTATCGTGGGGGATCAAAAAGAGGTCAGTTACAATCTTCTCTTGAATTCTTAGCTTTCTTTCGTAGTCTGGCCCTTCCTTGAGAAAGAATTTATTAGCGCGACAGCTCGGACATTGCAGGTTGCATGATTCATCATAGCATAAATTATAGTAAGTCGGCTCGAGACCTTTGATGATTTTTTTGTTTATAATTTTTTTATGTCGTTTGTTCTTGATGTCTTTTTTCTTGGGGAGCGTACCATTTTGTATTAGCGGGCAAAGCTTATGGTCGCACTTACAAAAGCTTCCGTCTAGGATACTCTTTCTAACCTCTTGGGCTTGCTCAGAATTAAAAACTTCTTCCACGCTACTTTCTGTTAAGTTTCCTATGGAAGTTGGCAGCCACGTTGGACAGCATACAAACGTTTTTCCTACGCGCAGGTCATGAGCTTCCAAAAAATCAAACGGCCTATTACAAAACCTGTCACTTAGATCTTTTTCTTGGTTAAGGATTCCCTCAGTATCTCTTTTTCCATCTTCGTTAAGAACCAGTCTTCTAATGGTCCGCTTTTTATCTTCCTCGCTCATAACGATTTATAAACCTCGCTTTCTTCGAGATCCTTCCTGAACGCTTCTTGAGAGAATTTTTTCCTAGCTTCGCAGTTCAATAGGTAATGATGCGTTTCTTCAACTAATTCAAAGTTTTCAGCTTTCTTGGCGGCCTCTTCTAAATTATTAAAGTAAAAGGGGTAATCTTTCCCGAGATATTCCACAACAGCAGGGAGTGGATTTACAAGGAGCGGGGTTCCACGAGCAATAGATTCAATCACTGCGTTGTTTGCGCTCGAATCATAAAGATCAACAAAGGTTATGTTTTTAGTAAGCCATTCGTCATACTCGTCATTTTCTAAGAATCCTTGCAACTTAGTATTGCTAAAGAAAATGGGATCATGTTGTATATTATATTCTTTCGCTTCTGTTTCTCTTAGCTTCTCTAGCAGATTAAAGTATTTGTCCATTTTCCCAGTAGGAACTAATCTGACCTTAGTATATTTTTTGGAGTCTAAGGGTAATGAATAAATTGAATTAATTTTTCTAAGCCAATACCCTATTTGAATTACCTTTTTGTCTGAGTTCTGTTTAAATTTTTGAGGATCAAAAATATTATCTGGGATTTCTGTTGGATGAATTAGCGTAGAAACAGGGACGTTAAGTTTCTTTCTTAAATACTCCGACAGATATTCAGAGAGAGAAAAAAGACCCAAGCAATTTTTGAGACTTTCCTTAAACTTATCTCTACCTAGAATAGATTCGATCGAGTTTTGATAGTCCCACCACTTGGGCTGGTTAGGTGGATTATGCACAAATCCAACCCAAGGTTCATCATAGACTTTACCTTCGCCACCCTCCCAGCTAAAATTATTTTCTATAAACCCATCAAATAGAATACCTTTATCATTATGCAGAGGCGCCAACGCCTCAATGCAATAAGCCCAACCGCTTCTGTGCGAATTAAAAGTGATCTGAGTGCCGAGATTGATTTTTGCGTTTGAATTTGACTTTTCTTTTGAGAAGTCTTGTTTATCTGTACCCCATTCTTTGGAACGAATAACCTCGATAACGTTTTTAAAATTAGGTTTATTCCACAGCAAGTCTCTAGCGGCGTATCTCAAGCTTTTAGTTTTGCTTAAAAATTGAAATTTATTTTCTTCTTCAAGAGTTTTATCTAAGTCTCTAAAAAGATGAACGTGAATGCTCTTTACGTCTTTTATCTTGGGCTTTTCATTTTTCTTCATTCTCCACCAACCGTAATTATGTTTTTCGGAAAAAGTCCCGACATCATATTTTTCAGCGATATAATTTAGACACTCTTGCTCAAAAAATTTTGATCGATTCAAGAAGGCACTTCTCCAAAACTCAGGAAAAGTTTTGTTAGCGCAAAAGATATAACCAGCGTTAAAGAAACCATATAATTTAGAATGAGAAGAAACTTTTGGATCTACGTAATTAGGAGATAAGACTATCTCGTTTTGAAAATTGTCTTGCAAGCTTTCAATTATCAAAATATCAGAGTCTAAAAAGAATGTATTTTCGTGTTTCTTTAAAGCGTGCTCCATTGCTTCCATTTTCTTGTATATACATTCCGGAGAAAAATATTTTCCAGCTGCTACATTTTCCCACATGTCTTCTACCGGTTTGCTAAAGTGCTTCTCTTTGATCTCTCTAGTATTTTCTTCAGTAATAGAAGTGATATACTCTACATTTTTCGCGCCCCTTTCCCCTAAGAACGTTTTTGTTTCCTCGTCACACACAAGGTATAGCGGTTGGTCATGAAAAGCCCTTAGGGTTAAAGCTAGAGCCAGTACCTCCTCTTTTCTGCTCTTGTTAGCAACAGAACAAAAAGATTCGATGGAGTGGTTTTTAACTTCTTTATCTTGCTCGATATAAAAATTAATTTTAAATGGGAAATCCTTTTTACAACTGTCTGAAAGGAGCCCTAACCTTTGCTCCGCTTTAGCTGCATCTTTTTCGTATTCGAATTGGAAAGCGTGATATGGTTTTGCGAAACAGGTTTTGGGTTTATTTTTAATCTTTTCAAAAGTAGAATCTACGCTGCCGTTGTCTCCTATAAACAAGGACCATTGCAAGCCTTTCATCTTCGCTTGGAGATCTTCTATAAAGGTTTCTATTTTATTTTCGCAGTTATTTGTTACAATACACACTCTAAATTTTGAACCATTTTTTACGACTTCTTTAACTTGTTTTTCTTCTGGTTCTACAAGAGCTTTATAAACCTTTTCTCTCGACTCGGGCTGCCGAATCGTATAAACTAATTCGTTGACCTGCCTTAACGCGACAGTGTGCCCTCCAATTTGAAGCTGCGGATAAAGTCTTTCTACTTCTTTGGCGTCCTGAGGGGGGTATTGTAATTGTATTTTCCCATCTACAAATTTTCTTTGTTTTTTTTCTTTAAATATCCTAAAAATAAGTTCATTATTTCCCGTTCTATAATGCTCGCTAGCTTTTTTTATTAAAGACAAGCTAGGTATAACAAAATTACCGCTCTTATCTTTCTCTAAATCAAACTCTAAGTCATTAATTTTTAGCACGTTCTTAGACATAACGAAATTATTATCTAATATTATAACTGAAAAGGCATTATTTCAATTAGAAAATATTAACTGGAACCACGTTGCTCCGGCCACGGCCCGCCTTCAAAAAGCGCTGAACTTGAACTACCGTCGTAACCGGAGTAGGAAGCGGTTTTGCCCAACAAGCTTTGGCCAGCGGCGATCATGGGGTCTTTGTTTTTCGGATTGTCACATACCATAATAGCGTAAGTCCATGGACCTTTGTATCCGCCCTTCTTCTTCATCTCGCGCATATTGCTAGCCACATCAAGATCCTCAGGGACAGCATAAACCCCCTGCTTGGGCCGTTTCTTTACGCAATTTATATCGCCGAAACAGGGCGGCTTATCACGCCCCCATCCAATTCCATACCAACCCCTAGGAGTATAATGAGCAAGAGGGAACATGCCTCCTCCCCAAACAAATTCCCCCAAGCTTGCATCCCACTCCTTCGTGCGTTTATCAAATGGTGCCAATTCCTTCAGCATATGTCTATATCCCGCCGCAATGGCTTCCTCAGGCGTATCGTATCCGATACCGTCGCAACCCCCCTCTGGGCAAAAACCTTTCGTAACAGCCATGTGAGGGTATTCACACCACATAGTTTGAATCGGGTTTACAACGCTCGAGGCAACATCGTAATTCATACCGCCAAATGGATCAGGCTCGGCGTCACCACCCATAGGAACATAAACAGGTCCTTTTCTCGGTCCACCGATTGCAGGTCCCCAAGTATCGACTGACCAAATACTTGTTCCATCTGCGCCGACGTTATCGTTCCCTCCCCTTAAATTATTTTTTCTATTAAAGAACTGATGACTTATGAAACGCCTCTCTTCAAAACGTCCTGCATGACAAGGGGCAGTTCTTCTCAAGAATCTACTGCGGAAGCCCTCGTAGGACCGGCGGGTAATACCCCGGTTGCCGCCCCCCATCGGCACTGGATAAAAAATAGCCTCTTCAAATTCTTTCTCCCAATAATTCTTACAGAAGTTTTGTTGGATCTGCGTACGGCTAAATGGAAAATCTGGATTAGGACTCAGTATTCCTCCGTCCCACCCCGGATAGCCTAGGAAATCATTCCTTGTGCTTGACTCTCCTTGCCCCTTTAAAATCTTTGTGCCGCTTTTATGAATTTCATTTACTACGAAAGGTGGATTTTGAATGCACCGGTGATATAGCGACGGGGTTTGATGGAATGGGTCTAGATATTTCCATTCCTCATTTTTATCTCTAACGTCGCCGGGGGCGTTACGTTTTTTCATTTTGGTAATGGCTATATGACCTCTTACAAAAAAGCTCCAATTCATTGGCCACGAAGCTCTGAAATATAATTCGTCTGGCGTGCCCTCATTTTTACTATCATTAACGTCTTCGTCTTCTGCGCACCAAGGAGTCGCCGGATCAGACATGGCATTTCTAAGCACGCACCAAGGAACTAAAGTGTCCATTTTGTATCCCTTAAAGGGCCCCGGCCTTCGAAATTCCACAGGTATCTCTATCCATTCTTTTTCTATTTCTGTGGTAAGGCGTTCGCAATCGTTTGAGTCAGACGTTGGGCAGCATTTTCGGCCCACTGAGATTCCCTCCCCAAAAGTAGGAGGATCAAAGTCTCCCGAGCAAGGATTTGGACTGTATTCAGTACCCTCAGCGCGCATCCACAGTTGTTCTCCTTGCACGGTAGGAACTCCATCATCCTCTACAATTATTACGTCCTTCATTGCAAAAGTTCCATCAGGTAATTTAATGCAAAGAGGATCAGCGTCGCACATCGCCTCAAAATCATCTTCTGGAGTTATCGGCTTACTAGGTATGCGTCGCTGAGTAGTTACTGTTTTGTGTACGTATTTTCCTGCGTAAATTTTGAACGCCGCCTCCCAATCTCTTTTACCTGTAAATTGTGGATCTGTCTCATCAACACCTCCACCTTCGTCTTCAATAGTGCTTGTATTTTCGTTTGGTATAGCGAAATTTCCAAATACATTGTGGTTTGGTTTTGTTCCCCAAATCTCATTCTCTTGTCTGGGTAACACGTTTGAATCACTAAATAAAATATTTTCAAATCCTTCTCGAGATTGATTTGGTTCTATTTGGTTACCCGCCCAGCTGAGTGGACCCTCCTCTCCCGCGGGGTTGCCGTTCTTATCAGCAACATAAATATCATTTACAAAGTAAACGGTATAAATATCATCGGGATCTGCGTCCTCTGGAACAGACCATATAAGCTTTTCGATCAATTCGTCTTTTTGACTTTTGTTCTGTGGCTTATCTGGGATAATGTCCTTCAAGTCAATAAAAGCAACCATCTCGGAATCATCTCTAATATTTTCAACGTTTTCCCAGAAAGACCATTTTTCTGTTCTCGCAGAGCTTCTATATCCGCTTCCGTCACCAATAGTATATGTTACTTCTTTTTCTATCGTTTCTCTGACTACGTTGTGACCGTCATTTAAATTCGCTTTAATTTCCAGTTTATAAGGATTATCCCAAACTCCTTTAGTTGGGTCAGAGTTACCAGAGTCAGAAGTCACAGAAACGCTTAGTTCTTTGCCCCACTGCACCTTATTGCAATCGGCGGTGCAGTATCTTATTTTGTCTCGGTTAGTCCAGAAGCGGCCGTCAATATGATATTGCATGTGATATTGTCTAATTTCATAAGGCAAACCATGATGAGATGGACCGTTGTAATTTTCATGATAAGGTATTTCTTTTTCATTCCAAAAAGTTTGATCGTTATGTAAATTTGATAATTGAATTAATTGACTTCTGTTGTATTCCCCGAGTCTACCATCTGGCCCTCCGTTGTATCCGTCTGAGTTTTCAACTATATCATTTCCGAAAGACCAATCATCTGGCGGATTAATTTCGAATGTTTCTAACTCGTCATCACTTGCTATATACGAACCTCTTGAGCCGGAGGATGTTTCTGGTGCGCCTCTATCATACTTAAAAACACCCTTAGTGTTTTCAGGCCAAAGATCAGAATGAACAAGATGATTAAGGTCATGAGAGTAATTAAATTTAGTTAATGTTTCTCCCCAGAATTCGCAACCCATGAATGTGTTTCCAAAAAATGGCGTAGTAATCTTTGGATATGAACTAAATTGTGGATGCGTGTTATCTATTTGTACTTGTATGTAATCTCCGTATATTCTCGGATCGCTAGTTGGATCATTTGGATCAACTTTTGCACCCATTTGTATGGCAAAATCATCCAGCAGAACAGGGAAGAGATTATTATTTGAAGCCCACAACTGAGCTGCTTCATTTTTCCACTTTGCCATTTTCGCGTTCATTTCCCCAACTGGATTACCATCTAAATCAACAGCAAACCATTTTTGAAGAATTTCATCGCTAATCTCTCCTATCTTACCAGAGTTTAACATTTGTTGAATTCTCTCTGGTCCTCCTTCTTTCAAAAAAAGTCTTTTTAAGGAATCGTTATCAGTTTTAGCTTCGTAAAGGGGAGACGGACTCGGTGGAACCTCTCTATTAAAATATTTAATCTTTAAAGCGATTTGACCACGGACTGAGTCATCGTACGTGTCCGCCGCGATATCAATTACCCTATCTTCTGATTCTATTATTATTTGACCTATATAATGTATTAAACTGGATTGCCTTTCTATAAACCAAATGTGACTTCCTTTATCATGGTTGTCTTCGCTGTTCGGGCCGTTAAGATCGAGATCGAACGCTCTGTTGTAGTCAGCACCGATCCCTTTGAGCTCGATAGCAAGAGCTTCTAATTCGTTAACGTTTTTTTCAATAGCTTCAATATTCTCGTCGAAGAATTCAGCTTGAATAAAATGAGTAAATTCGTTCATTATTGGGCCGCGACCGGAACCCGAGCTGATGAAATCCAGCGTGCCCTTCGCTACATTAACCGCCGTGCCCATACCGGTTTCCCAGTTATAGTTAACCCATATTTCATGTTCATCAGTCCAATCAACTATGTCCTTTTTAGCATTGATGAAACAGGCTCCAAGCCCGGAACCCGGGCCGCTGATGCCCCAAGAGGCAATATTAATCCATATATCACTAATTTTGGTTTTGGCCTGTTGTGCTTGAGCTTGAGTTAACCCCATTAATCTAGCCACAGTCGTGATATCATCTTCCCAGAAAGGCAGTGTGTTAACCTTTGCGCCAAACCACGCATTTTCTTCCTCAGCTATGTTCTCACTTGCTTCCGCGCAATTATCTACCTTTAAAAATTGTTCCCTTGACGCAGGAATCCAATTTTTCAACCTTTTCGTTTCCTGTAAAAGTTCAGAATTTAAATCAAGATCGCTGCGGATTTCATCTCTAAGTAGTATCTTATAATATTTCTCTAACGAGTTGACCTCATCCATCTCGTTCATGACTTGTATATCAAGCGCTAAATCCGGATCAGACACGGCGATCTTTAACCACGCGTCGTATCCATTCATATTAATTGTGGCATTGGGCTGACGATCTTCAGGGATGCCCAGCCACCCCAGACCACTCCAAACCCCCACCTCGAACGCAAATTCCGTTCCATCCTTGTCTGCTACCTTAGCATTCCAACGATCTTCGAACGTTTTTAAAAGTCCGTCTTGCCCGAAACTCTCGGCCGTTGCGTCTAGAGGAATTCCTTCCGCGTCAAGTATTTCGCTATAAGACCATTTTTCTATTTTTGAATTTCCGTTCTCGTCAAGTATTCTTAGCCCGTTTTGACCGTCGATACAATCTATTAGCATTCTTTCTACGTTCTCAGTTATCGACTTAGGTTCGGCGTTGACGGAATCGCCATATAATATTGGATTTCTTATAAGCTCAAATTGACTCGAAGTTTCTCCCCAATCTGGAGTGTATATTCCTTGGGCATGAAATACCCCCATTCCTTTATCGTCATGATAATGCGAAAAACTATACTCAGTAGTACAATTTCTTGCCCATCTTACAGTGCCTCTTGAAATATAAGGATGCAAGAGAGGGTCAGTCCATTGATTACCCCATTTCCCATTCGCGGCCCCAGTCTTAAACTCGAGTTTACGATTCCAATCCACGAGCGCTTTATCAAGCCAAAGATCAGTAGTTCCCGGCTGCCATCCGGGTTCCTTTCCGTCATCGGGTTCGTTTAAATATACTTTTTGTTCTCCTATTTCTTCCCAAATAGGAACAAGGTCATCATGGAGTATTCCTGCGGTGAATGCAGAATGCAATTTTAAATTATCAATACCATCATAATACCAAGGGTTTGTCGAAGATGTATAAGGGGTGCCAGTCTTTGGTTTTTTCCAAGGAGGATGAACAACTTGCACTCTAAAGTATTGTTGACAACCGTCTTGGTCGTTACATGAAATTTTATCTTTAAGATTTATTGACTGATTCTCATTCGTGTGGCTGGTTTTCATCAGCCTCTTACGTCTTTTCTCTGCTTCTTCAACAGCCAGCGTATTATGATGTTCTTGATTTTGAGGTAGCCAGTTTGGTATACCATAAACTATTGGTTCGCTTGATGTCGCCCATGGATTATCTATGATCCTAATTTTACCCGCCTTAATAAAATTTGTGTCTCCTTCGATACCAAAGTTCTCAGATTTACCTGCGCGATAAGCTCCCCAATCAGGAAGTTGTAACCAGCTAGTATCCTGATTTTGCACTACTGTTAACGGATGAAATCTACATCCTTGGCCACCATGAGCAAGAATACCACCTGCTCGGGAAGTATTTAAACTTATTTTATCTGCGGGAACCACTATTCGGTTAGCGTTTAAATTCTGATAAGGTTTACCAGTTGAATCTTGAAGATATTCTCCGTATTCACCATGTAAATTGATACCTTCTCTTGTACCCTCAAACATGCCGGGCCAAAAAGAGGGGCGACCAGACATTAATTCAGGCCAATCTTCGCCTTCTCTCCCGAGAGATGTTTCTGGTCGCCATCCCGTGCTTCTTTGCAGTCTAAATGGAAGAAGACTATTGTCGCCTTCATCAAGATCAAGTTGGTATTTAAACAGTTCACCGACTCGTGCTCTATACGAAAGCCACCCGCGATGTTGACCCATTTTTGTCGCTAGATTAATTAAGGGGGTTGTTTTTACAGTACCGGTTGGACCATACATCACTGCTCCGTCACCATTCCAATCTGCGGGAGGAGACATTTGGTGGCCGAGTTGAACCGGTGATCTTGGATGAGCAAACGGTCTATATTCCCATATTTCCTCTACCCTTTCTTTACCAGTTTCTCTATCCAATACGCCTATAGTATATCTTATAGCGTTTGGAGCGATATCAAGTCCTTGAGAAGAGGCGCTACTTGTCCATTGAGGAGTTTGCCACCAAGTCAGGCTCGTTCCAAAGTGGTATTTTTTCCATTGATCATCCCAAAAATATGCAAATTGCCAACCGTCTTTACCTGTTGTTTCTCCAAGGCCATTTTTTTGAGTGGGATGTAATCTATATTTTCCCCATTTTTCTGATGCGCCAGAATCATATGCTATTTTTTGTTTTGTGTAATTAAGATCCAAATGAGCGACGCTATTATTCGATTGTTTTCCCCAATGATCCGTGCCTAAGGAATCCCACAAATTTTCGAAGCCAAGCTCATTTCCCCTCGTTTTTTGCCAACCAATTGCATGTGCCGATGCGTCCCAATCTTCCACTTGAGGCATATGACCTCCATTCCAAATATAATAATCCATAAAGATTTCCCTATATGGATCAAAAGAACCTCGGCCCCAATGATAAGTGTTTTTCGGTAATCTTTTCCCAGCGCCAACATTAGTTGTGAGCCACGATAAGTCTTCATTTAATTCATACGTGCGCCCTCTCCAACCTCGCCACGTTGGATTGGGGAGTAGGCCCCACTTAAGCTGCCCCATGGTTTTCTTATCAAGATTATTAGAGTTAAACTCCTGACCCAGTGGAATTTCCCATCCAATTGCCGCGCCCCAAGGTTTTGAGCTAGAAGCTCTTAAAATAAAATTGTCTCTCTTTAACCAATTAAATTCGGGATCCGCAAAGTTTTTTATAAATTGGCCAAGAGGCGCATCACGAACGTCCCATGGATTAAATTCCTCCGCATTAACGCTACGATGACCTACTTCCGTATCTCTTCCGGGCCACCATTTTCCGGGCCCAAAGCTATCCGAGTGACTTGCCCATCCACTAGACGTTTCCCAATAACCTATTTCTACATCATTTCTACCGTAATATGGTCTAAAAATATTGTATCCCGCACCAGAATAAGCCTTCCGTTTCGTGAATTGGCTTTGATATCCTCCTCCTACAATTTTCCAAAGCTCGATATCCTGATCTATAAGAACTCCTCCAGTATGCTCTTGAGTCGCCCACCTTTCTAGCCACCATAAATTTCTTTGTGGTCCGGGCATGTTAACTACTGGAAAGTCCCACGTATCGCCCCATACAGAACCAGCGTTTAAACTAGTGTGTCTTATGCCCGGGCTCCATGACCACGCGCCTTTAAAGACTGCTTCGCGATAGCCAAACTCATTATTCGGATCGCTGATGCCGAAACCGCGAGCGCTGGCTTTTAGTGGGTTACCAAGGAATTCTTCATTTTTTTTGTGCCAGTCTTGCGCAGCTAAAGCTTGTATCTGATTCGTATAGTTTGGCTGTGATATTTCCGCAGCCATAACGACTTTAGTAAACTCTAAACTTCCGGGGTGGTCTCCTCGCCATATACCTTTATTTGGAGAAAATGAATTTTTTGGTATTCTTCTAAAACCCTCGGCCCCATCCTTACCATGACCCTCTAGTTTGGCGATATCATATTGTTCGTGTCCAGAGAGCGAACTCTCAAGTTCATCTGTGTTGCAATTTGTAATACTGCCAGCATAAGATAAATCATCTGCTTGAAAAGCTGAAGGAAATTGCCAACCTAAATCTCGATAATTTATTTGAGGATCGTCGTAAAATGGATTCCAAGCTAAAATTTTATCGCCATACATATCTGACGTGCGATTTAAAAGATTGGAAATATAATTGCATATCCCCTCTTGGTTTCCACCTGAGTTAAAAGCGTGATCCGTATGAGGTGTTGCAGGATTTAAAATGTCATAGCGAGGCCATGGTGTACCATCCGATCCTTTAATTGCTCGAGCTGGCGCATTCCAAAGGGGTGATTTAGTAAGGTTATTCGCGCCAGCGATTGGGGTTGCTGGCATCGCATAACTTACATTATTGTAACTGCCTCCTTTTAAAGCGAAAAGCCATTCTGCGTAAAGGGCAGGAAGAGGATGTTCAACATCGAGCATGGCCAAATCTTTTATTTGAATCCAGCCCGGCCAATAAAGTTTATGATTTCTCCATTTTGTTAAATTATATTTTTCTGGATTTGATTCAAGTAATTTAAATTTAAGATCACTAGCAGCCCAATCTTCATCACCACTATAAAACATACCCAACTGTTCTCCGACATAGTTCATTCCGTTGGGTTTATAAAAAGTGCCTGCGCCCGCTACGGGTTGATCTCCCGTAGACCAATGGTTCGAAGACAGACCTACATCAACTAAAGATGGCTTCCCTGCTCTTACTTTCGGTGGATAAACATTTCCCCCCGCTTCCGCTGGGCCGGGAAATATAATCGTAGCGGGAGCAGCAACGCTTTCAGTTCCTCCAGCTCCTTCTTGCCAAGGCAAACCCTCGGGCATGTTAGCGTCTTTTAAAGTATATAATGTCCTTACAACCCAAGTAATAACGCAAGACTTATTTCTTTCGTCGCCATCAGGCCACTTGCCTTTAGCGGCGTTTATATCCGAACAAACATTTCCAGCTCTTTCCCATTGGTGGTTATCTATATTTGAATTATTATTCCCATAGAGTTCATCTTTATCATCTTTTTTTATGTTCGTTTGAATTTGGAATGTTCTAACTATAGGAGGCATTAAACTTCTTCTTGTCGGGTTACCACCATTAATTCCTCCACCCGGAAGCTTTTCCATTACGCTAACGTGATAAGATGCGTGATCTTCACAAAGAAATTGCCCCGAATCGTCTACGGGACCGTTACCAACAGTAACTTTATAAACCCCCTCATCTGGAGGATCAGACTTTGAAAACGGATTACCTTGTTTAATTCCTGCTATCCAAGCATTACGTATTTGGTCAACCCCAGCTACCTTTTGCTCAGGCGGCCAAAACGATTCCTGAGTATTTCCGTTGCTGTTCATGTAGTCAACTACGCCAGCATCAATGTTATATCGTACATCGCCCAACCCGGCTCCGCATACCCACCCATCATTAAGATTACCTTGTCCGAAGTTTTTTGACCAAACCGGAGGCACATAAAAACCAGATATGGTTTGAGCATTATTTATAGGAAAGTAATTTACATTGGGTAACCATAAATTGTAATTTATCTGTTTACCACTATGAGGATCGGTCTGTATTAATTTGGCTTTTTCCCATCCATCTACAACCTGAGGACCGCAAGTACACGCGACTTTAGAAATTCCTTTTCCATACATTGCTTCACAGTCTTGTTTTTCGCTTCCCGTCCACGTCGGCTTAAATTCGCTTTGATCAGAATCGACCCAAACGCTTCTATTGTTAATTAAGGTGGGATAAGCTAGTTGATACCCCGCTAGAAGCTCCGCCTTATATGACCAATTAAAATAATGAGGTCGTGTACCGAAGGTCGTAAGCGCCAACCTAGTCGATTCGCCTTGCTTTAAATAAATCCTGAATACTTTTTCACCGTTCGTTGTGGGTGCGTCTAAAATTTTAACGCAGTCTATTGCAGACACCCCCATATATATCATCTGAGAAAATGAAGACTTAGATTTAACTATAACGCCATTAGAGTCTTTGCCGCAATTTTTCCAAACTTCCAATTGGATAAAATGTCCAGCTAAATTTTTAGTAACACTTAAAGCATTCGAAGTACTTGTTTGAGATGAAGCGTTTCCGGGTGGATCGTAAACAATTTGATCACCTATATTTATAGAATCACTTTGGGATTTTGTAGATTTTGGATGAGGAGCAAAACTAGCGGCATGACTAAAAATTTTTCGAGTCTGAATCCTACACTTAGTTACACCACTGCTATCTACTACCCTAAGAGTTCCGCCGTCTTTACCCCCCATCTCTCCTATCGTAATATTTACAGGATCTGGATTCTCAAATGCTCCCCACCTTCCCAAATTGCCACCGTTATACCATGATCCCACGACCCATTTCGGGTTCCCATTAAATGTCGGATAATTAGCGGGAGGTCCTATGCCTTTAGATCCCTGTGCAGTCCAAGGAAAATTTGAGTCTCCTAAATCTCCTACGTGACACCAACCCGCATTCATTAAAGAATTTTTTAATGCTCCATCGGTTTTTGGTCTTGTTGCTGTCCAAGGACTAAACCAGTCAATCCATTGAGTTTGACCAGAACTAATTACCCTACCGTTAAAATCTGTCCAATTAGACGAAGAAAAACCTGATCCGAATGGACCAATCATATAACCGGGATAATTCTCATTCGCTCCAGCTTTTCTCGCTTGTCTCCTACAGACTCTGCATCCTGCATTTTCTGGTAACCAAGCATTTACGCCCTCTAATTCTGCCGAAAGACGATCAGCGTGACGCATATCAATTTTATAAACATGCCACGCATAATTTACCGAATCGTTTGATGAGGTTTTAAAGTCGAAAATTATTTCTTGGCCTTCGAATAAAGCCTTCTCCATTACGGTACCACCCATAGCTCGGGACAAATTTACCGAACCCTGAGTGGTGGAACCCTGAGGAGAATACGAAACCAATCCGGGCGAAGCGCAAGAAGAGTCTTCTTTACCCGAGCCCAAACTAGGCAGGGTAATGACTTTTCCGGAAACTTTCCTTTTTGGTCTACCTCTCATTTGTTATTTATATTATGTCTTTTTTCACTTAAAAAATTATTTTATTATTAATTAAATTGGATCATGAGTTGGGGCGCTTTTATTGCTTTTATGCCTACCAATTAAAATTTTATTTTCTGATTCTGGTGAACCAGCAGAAGGAGTTCGACCAGAATCGCTATGCTCTGGGCAGGAACTGGAAATATTTTCGATTGAATTAATTTCAGAATGAGGAATGCATTCTCTCAAAGTAACAACTGGATAGACAGCCACTTTAGTTCTTGATCCCTCAGAGCTTAATATTTCAGCATCTTCTTCTTTAATTTTTAAAGGATTTCCGCTGCCTAATTGCTTAGATTCTCCATCGTCTGTTTCAGCTACCCAAACAACATCTTCGATACGTTTTCTATTAATTAAAGTATCTGGATAAGGACAAGCGTAAAACGTGTACTCTGACCCATTTTTCTTATAATCTGAAAAATAATCAAAATAAGGAAGATCAGCGCAATCCTCTTGTTTATCTACCTGCGCAACTCCCCCCAAAGATTTCAGATTTGGTATGCTTTTTTTAGATAAATTATCTTCTTGATATATATTAGTTAAAACGCGACCATCATCTAAAGTTATATTAAATTCATTTTGCCCTCCTTGAGAAAGATGCATTAACTTTCCTAAAACCTCGTTCATAAATTCTTCATGTACGAAAAAATAAACAGGCTCTAAATTATTAGGCATTGAAGCATCATAGCCCACAAAATTAGACACTGAAGAGAAAGGTATTTCCTCTTCTATTACTTTGTCTGGTATTTTAATTTCTGTTCCCGAGAACGAGTCCGATTTTAAATTTTCATTTAACATTATAGAATTAGCTTCTCTATCAATTTCAGCAATAGTATAAGTTGTATTGGCTATTTCTATTTGGTTATTAGCGCCGGGTTCATCAAGGTCATCAAATGGATCTGTAGTTTCGCACCAAATCGTCTTGGGGTCGTCTATGGTGTTGGTTACTTCTACCTTTGGATTGTTATTAACATAAAAGATCGGGCACAAAAAGGGTTGAGGATCAGGAATTCCGTCGCCCGCCCCAGAATCGTCAACATAGCCGCCGTCAGCAAAACCCGGTATACCAGTAGTACTCCAAACATTAGTGGTGGAATCGGTCCAATGCGGATTGGACCCATAAAATCTTCCTTGTGTTTCACCCACGCTTTCCGTAGGGTAAATAATTTCCATATGGCCGTTAAGATAAGCCTCCTCATCATTAATTGAGTTTGTAAAGGTGCCAATCGTTCCGTGCAAATCTTCCTGCACACCGTCTTCATCTTCGTCCACCATAAAATACGGCCAATAAGGCCTTGGCCTGAAAAAGAAGTCTTTAAGGGGTCCTTGAAGAATAGAGCATTGATTATACCATAAAGAACATCTATCTTCAGGTACGCTATCAAAATCATAATCGAGATCAGCCTGCATTACAAAACCTTGCTGCGCCCAATACCCAACGGTATTAATTTTCCCAAATACAGAATCTGCATAAGCCATACTTCTTACCAAATTGCCACCGGCATCGGCTGTTCCTTGTTTCGGCCAAGCCTCTGCTTCGTGGAATGGATCTACATGATTCGTAAGGTATTTCTGCGTGGTATTATATGGTTTCCAGCCGCTCGAATGTTCATAACCGGGATCAGACGTAGTTAGCTCTAGCCCTACTTCAAAATGAAGCTGAGGATATGTGGATCTACCAGAGCTACCTATTTTACCTATCTTGTCTCCTCTCGACACCTTGTCTCCTTCCTTCCACGCGGGCCAAGGCGAAGAAAATGCTATTGAATCAACACGTTTGATGCTGTCTTTTTTCAAATGAGCATATAACGTATATCTAAAAACTCGACCTTTGTCTTTCCCCGGCTCCGGGACATGACCAGCTTTTACCCCATGGTCAATAATAATATAATTTCCATACAAGGTGGGGTCCCCGCATTGTCCAGCAACGTTATAATTATTACCATTGCATCTATCTAATTCTCCATCATGCACGTAAACAACTTTTCCGTCTGCTGCGGCGACAACGTCTACGTCGGGCAAATTTAAAGCTGAGTTCAAAGGGAACTGAAGGGGGAGAACTGTTTCGTCTTGTTTTTCCCATTCCCAGCCCCAACTAGTTCCTTGCATATGGAATTTATCTAGCGCCAATGGATATGGAGAACCATAGGACATAGGCACGTGAGAATGAAATGGAGACGCATTACCATACCAGTTCAATCCCCCCTCTCCAATCATATACGGAGAAAAATGCGCGCAATAGTTTACCTTTCCTTCTCTCATCGGTCTAGGGAAACCGTTTGGCCAATCTGGGTGCCAACTAGATGCATAATCCTCACCGCTAGCATCGAAACTAGTCCAAAATAACATAGGTGGAGAACTTTCTACTCCCGCATCTTCGCCATTCATTTTTAATGGCCAGCTTAGTAGCTGCCCCGGTGGAGTTATGACTTTAGGATTATACGATTTCTTTTTCGGTGATGGAGGAGAAAAATAATCTGGCGGCCACGGAAGGCTTCGTGGAAACCATTTTGGTTTAGCTTTTCCTCCCCATTTAGGCCTAAACCCTCCACTCGCTGCGACAAACTGAGAGTCATATGATGTCATACAGTTTTCGCCTTCGTGCCAAAAACCGCCTCGACCCTCACACTCTTCTTTAGAAAAAGTTTCGCTATTACTAACACTGCCGTCAGATTCAGTGCAGCATGAATGAAGCGGCAACGCAGCGCAAGACGCGCAAATGTCTTGAGTTACTACTTGAACAATTTTAAATAAGCTAGAGCTTTCAAAGCTAGGATCTGTAACTTTAACTGGGTTTCTAAAATAAGGATTAGTTATTTTCGCTTCTGGTTGACCAAGGTAATTTACCGAATTAGTTAAAATGCCCCGATCAGCCTTAAGCATAAACCTGTCGCTCGATGGAATCGCTTCAATCGCGTCGGAAATAGCCGAATCAGTTGTATATAGAAGGGTTTCTGTTACTCCATCTCCTTCGCAATTTAATGCTCTATACCAAGTTTTAGTTCCGGCGCTTTGAGTTTCTTCACCGCATATAAAATTATGATACCCTGCTCTTGGGCATTTTACTTGAATCTGCTTCCAAGAAGGTAGCGGGCTATCAGTCCATTCCCAATTAATTGAAAATTTTCCATTCAGCTCTTCGCATTGTTCCTGCGTATAATCATCGTAACATTTTCCATTTACGCAACAAGCGGACAACAAAGGGGCAGAAATATTTATTAAAGAACTTTTTGAAGCTTCGGGATTTATGCTATAAGCCTCTATATCAACATTAGGAGTATAAGCGAAAACTTCCCCGTGTTTTTCGAGGAATTCCGTGTACCCTATTATTTTTATATTTTCAGCCATTTATATTTCTCCTTACACACATGTTGAGCTTAAACATGCCTGCCCCGGATTATAAGTTCCCACATATGAATTATAAAAAATATACGTTGCTTGAGACGGACTAACTCCAAACACAGGAGTCATTGACCCGTTGTTTATTAATCTTTCACTTTGTCTCGCAATACTCATAACGCAGTACGTTTCGTTAGTTCTTATATCTTTAACATTCAAAACTAAATTATTTAATTCTTTATCGGTCCATTCTAAACCTAAATTTTGTGCTGCAGCAGATGAATATTGCTTTTGGTTATAAATGTATTTACCCCCTATAGGCTCGGAATTAACAGGAATATGTATTGGGACCAAACAGTCCCAAGGAGAAGCGGTCGTGCATGGACACCTAGTTCCTATTATGCTAGAATACATGCTACCGATAGAGCCCACTCCTCCAGACCCTTCCGACCTATTGCTTTGGTTTTGAGAGGCGTATCCCGGAGGTCCGGGCGTAGCTGAACACCAACTATTTGCGACCTTTGTTACAGTTGCTTTTACATCGCCAGAGCTAGATTTGCACTGTGCGAGCGCCGCGGCTGCGTCATCTGGATTCATAGAAATAAACTTATGAATTTTACCCGGACTTACAGCGTGATCTAAACTATAGCGACACGTATAACAAATAGTATCATTCGGTAATGAATTAGGCGGAGGCGTTGAATCGCAATCCGTACAAGGAGGCCAAGATGTTTGAGCATCACATGGTGACATAGAGTGTCCGTCTCCAGCGCTCAATCCTTTTCCATCTGTGCGATTAAATTTTATAAAGATGCTTCCCTTATTGTATTTAAACTCTATACATGCGCTATTAGATTTTTTATAAGCCACTGCTTTTTGCTTTTCAAATTCTCTACACCAGTCCCACCCCCAGAATTCACACGACCATTCTTCAATTTCGTTATTCGTGCCTAAATATTCTAAAGTCATATTCAGTTCTTCGTGCTTATCCTTAAAAATAGGATCCCCTCCAGTATCAGTCCAATCGCGTTTATCGCATATTTGAGCAGCCACATCAACTCCCGCAGAATTAGTTTCTATTACAGTGACGGTTCCAGAATTACAATCTCCATTTTGGTTAGGACCAACAAATGGATTGGTAATATTTTCTATATTTACCTTTAAGCAATGAGCCATTATACTTCTTGGCGCTCCGTATACAGGCGTAACCGAAAACCCTGACTGCCCAGTAGATCCTACTGGTGGTGTTGGAGAAACAATTGGATCTTTCTCTTCTTTGTGTTCATTTGAACATGGCCAAATATCAATACAATGAGAAGTTTTATTAGTCACTCCTAGATTTTTAAGCGCCCAAATATCTACCGCTTCGTAACATAGTTTCCCGGCTGGTAATGGTTTCGAGCTGTTCAAATAATATTTAGGCTTAGACTTAAGCGGGTCAGGCAACCCTTGTCCGGCTTTTCTATAGTATTCTGTTAAGCATGGCGAATCTGTAGATCCTGCACCCCATATATATTCATTGTATGTATCTTCAATTTGACCAAACGACTCACCGCTTACGCAACTCTCTGCTGCAGGAGGTATTCCTAAGTCTCCAGAGAATAACCACCCAGACTTAGAAACGCAGCAGGCGTCCCAAGGTAGATCATCAAAAGGCCTACCACACATATTTTCCATAGGATGATATGATAATAAATTCTTTTGAGCATTAAAATGAGATATTGCTTCGTTATATATATTTGTTGAACTATCTATCCCGCCTTCTGTCCATTTCTTAGGTAGTATTTCCCACCCTTCAGTCCACAAGTAATATGGACTATTAGGATCTGCTCCAGCCAACAAAGTTTTCGATCCGTTTGAAGAATTAAAGAACCATAGACTATGCCTTACAGTTTCCATACCCGTAGGACCTATGTAACTCTCCGAAGGGTCTAATTCATAAGAGCCAACACCCAAGAAGTTCAACGCTCCCATATAAGCGTCATTACATGGATTTACCGCGCTTAGCGAAGATACGAATGGTTGCTCCTGAGTAGGCATAGATCCTATTTTCTTAGTGGAAGTTTCGCTAGATATCATTCCGCCATGAGGCAACCATATTCCTTCTCCACCTAAGCAATCATCAATACAAATATTTATCCATGAATTTTTAGCTTCTGCACTCGCAAAAGTTTTAACGCTCGCCATTTGTTTGCAGCTCGTTGAGCAGTCTTTTTCTCCGAGTTTTGTAGCGGTTGGGAAAGAGCATTGATTTTGATTAAATGATATTTTAGCGCCTTTCATCTTAGGCCTTCTATCTCCAGCAAGGACGTCGCTAATTACTACTTTTTTATCTAGAGATTGTTCTTGGCTGTCTATTTTTATTTTAGCGCTATAAGTTCCCTTATCAGATTCATCGACTTCTTTAATAATTAGATGGTGGCCTTGTTGATGTAAATTTAATTTAGATTTTTCCGTAACACTAAAGTCCTTAAGGGAATAATCTGCTCCATGAATAGGCTTATTGAAATGTAACAGCAGTTTAGTATATCCGTCTGTTAAAAATTCTTTTTTCTGCTTCGCTATACTGTTTGGTGCATCAACATTTAAATACGGAGATTCATATCTAGATGCCCCTTTACTTATTCTCAGCTCATCAATCTGGCCCTTGAAAAATTCTTGATTATTTCCGTTTTGACCTATGTTTAAAACGCTAGAAGTGTTCCAAAGTGATGTGTTCCAAGTCGAACCAGACAATGGGGCGCCTGTATAACCCGTGGCTGCTTCGACAGGCTTCATGTCATCTTCTCCTACCCAAAGAACCCAGCTACCTTGCCACTTATGTGGGCCCACCTCCCGATTAAGGACAACGCGGACCCATTCATTTTCAGTAGCGACAAAGGTGTTATCTTTTACGTCTAAATTAACTCTTTTAACTCCATTGTTATACCATTCAAAAGTCCACCCTTTGGAAACGGAATAAAATAATTTCCAATAGTTGTCAGAGTCTTCGAATTGCGAAAGCAAACATACATCGCTAGAAAGATCTGTTGCTCTAACATGAGCTTCTATAGTAAAGTTTTCCCATGATTGTAAGAAATCCCAATCCGCATGGTCAGGAACAGATATGTATTGATTTACTCCATCTAAATTCAAACTACTTTTACCAAAACGCTTTTGCGTTTCAGTAACATCTGCGCCATTATGAGCGGTTAGAGTATGCCCTAAATTATTTCCTTCGGAATCTACGGGCTCTTCTTCTTCGTAAGTTCTATAGAATCCATGCCTTAGATCTGAGGAAATTCCATATTTTTGTCCATCGTTAACAAACATATCATGTACATTTGTATCTTTGGAAATCGGTTTAACATATAATTCGAATCCAGAAATTTCTATTTGACCATAGCCTTTCTTTTTGTCATTTGAATCAAATTCGCCCCAAGAACAAAAGTCATTAGGGTTTAAACCGTCAACCCCCGCCCCTCTTACCCAAAGCTCGCCTGTATTGTTAGCCGTAAAAATCCCACAATCAACATTCATTTCTGTCCAACCGGTATAATTTGGATATATTCCAGCCTTAAGGTGTGTTTGGTAATTCCCACTAGTTACCACGCTAATGGGTTCTTCGCCGGCTGTTATAAAACCTTTGCCTTCACTATCTATACCATCTATAAATTGTTGACCATTTGTAAATAGAAACGGATTTCTATTATTCTTATACAGTGTTGATGCGTCTCCAGAAGAATTTTGAGCGACTAAAAAGTTCCATCTACAGTTAGGCATTACCCCCGCAGCCTTCCAAGAGTCTTTATCATCTATAGAATCAAATAAATAAGCTTGATCTTGCCATCTTCTATCAAATTTATACGTTGATTTGTCTTCTACTTTAGAACCATTGCCATGGATAAGAAGTTCATAATTTGGATTTTGCAAATGTCTATATTTAGAAACCCTAAAGTCTCCGGAAGGCTTAAAGAGAGTCCAGTCTTGTTCGTCCCACCCTAATCCGGGCGTATAAGAATTTTCTAATTTAGCTATAACTATTTCATCCATTGCTCCTTTATAAGAAGAAGCATTCTTAACGCCGCCACCCACGAACAAAGAAGGACCACTGGAACTAACGGTTGGCCAAGACCCATCACCAGCCTGAACTGATTCCCATTCTGGATGAGAAGCTACCACTGTTTTTGAATAAGCGTGTTTACCATTTACCCAAGCGTATATAGACGTTCCGCTTTGTTGGACTGCTATGTGCTGCCAAGCATTATTTTTTATTAATTTTTCTGAGTTGATAACTTCTCCGTCAAGATAATGGGATCCACCCGTACCATCTCCATAAGTAAATTTAATTTCTCCGCTTGAATTTAATTTCAGATCCCAGCCCGCATGTTCTAATTGTGCGTCACCCGTTGATGTATTTCCAATTAACAAAGCTTCATCTGAAGAGGACAAGTCAGAAATGTTTGAAGCTCCAGAAGGCTTAATCCAAAAGTCTACAGACCAATTCTCTCCTAATCTCCAAGGTCTACCGGGGATTAACCCCACTTGATCTTGCTCATTGTTAAGCGGTTGATTTCCAGAAACATGATCCTTAAATGAAGGAATTTCTAAAAAGTCCGACGAGTTCCCCGGGAAAAATATAGCGTCATAATCAGGACCAAGAACGCCAGCGTTGGGCATCACACCTGCAGTTCCAGAGGTTTTAATTTGATGTCCGTCATGTTTTAAGTTTATGTATTTATTTTGCTCCCAAGAAAAACCAGAAGGAACCATTCTTCCGGAAAATCTAAGCTGAACATAACTATCTTCTTTAACTACAAATTGTTTTGCAATTTTGTATTCTCCATTTTCATTAAAAATACTTGTTTTTTCTCTTCCCTTTTCTATTGCTTGCGCTTCTGGCAGCCACTGAGGAGGAGAAACGGAATTGTCTATTGGGTATCCATACTTTTCATAAACAAATGGAGTTGTAATTCCATAAGACATCCTATTTTGTGCGTCTCCCGGCTCATGACTTCTACCAAAAGTTGTAAAGTTATCTATTTGTTTTACGTTATCAGTAGATGCAACTAATTGGTCAAGACCTCTAACACTTTTAACCCCATTAGAATCTTCAAAAACAGTTTCTGTATCTTTTAATTTTCTTTTAGCTAAGTACGGTAATTCTAAAAGAGGAGCTTTTCCTAGTCCCCAGTATTTATCCGCATAATTATCTAAGCAGCTCCCATCATCATCGCTTCCTCCCGAAGCGATCTCTCTTTCAAAATTTAAATATAAACCAATTACTTCTTCATCTAAATTACCAAATACAGGTAAACCCAAGGAAGTAGATGAAAGCGTGCCTGCGTAAGACATTGGTAAATCGCATATAGGTACTTGATAAAATAAATTTGAAGATGATTCTTCTAAAGAATTTTTAATTCTGACGTAGTTTACCAGTCCTCTGAATGCGTAAGGCTCGTTATGATACCAACAATCACGATAAGTGCCACAATCGAAGCTCGAACCTCCTCCGTACAAGTCTCCGCTACCTGCTCCCCCTTGGTGCCAAGGCAATAAGGGAGCGCTCGAAAGGTTATTCCCATTCGCGGGGCCGCTTGTTCTTGAATAATTGTATCGCTTTCCTAGAGCAAGGCCCAGTCGGCCGGGTTGCGTTTTCCAATCCGGATTAATTATTGCCCCTTTATTTAGGGTCGCCCAGCCATTAGAATAAACTACCCCGTTAGGATCCAATGGGTTCCAAGCTTCTATTATCAAATAGTCTAGATTCGGATTCGAAGCGGTGGGATCTAAAAGGTTCGTATCGCTTCTGCGAATTCTAATTCTATTAAATTCAGGTTCTAATTTATTGATTTTTCCTTTATTATGATAAATATATCTGATTGGATCAGGTTCTTTATTAACGTTTTTAAGCGTAACACCAGAATGAATGTTGCCGCGTCTGGTATACGGAGGAGGATGGCTTGATTCCATTTCGAGAGCATCATGCAATGGCAATGAAGCGAACTCAGTTAATTGGCCGTTAGAGCCTTTGGCGAGAATGTGGATTGCATAGGTTGACGCGCAATAAATATAGTTTTCGTCATCCCACATGGCTCCGGTCGTGGAAAACAACTGCTCCGGCGCTGACCAACTTGAATCAAGTGTATAAAAATGAGCGAAAGATAAAGTCGGCTGACTCGGAACAGTCCTGTCTATAAAGAAAGTATATATTCCACCACTGAGCTCGTCATATCTTCCACTCCCTGTAGTATCATAAGAATATCCAAGCGCATAGAGATAATCTCCGTCAACCAAGAGCTTCCGCCACAAACCACATCCCCCAGTAGGCAAATCTCCCGAAGCGTAACCGGAAGGATTAGAACAGTACTGATATTTTAAATTTAAAGTTTGGTTTTGATGGTTCTTATCATAAATATGTATTCCGTAATACCCAAGAGCCGCATAAATGTATTGATCATCACCTACAATAGACTCAATTTGCTGGCGTTGCAGGAACAAAGAGCTGAACTGACTGGACAGCGTTGAATCTGGATCTGAGAAAGCTTCCGAGGTTGCTAAATACGTAAAGTTGCCGTTAGGATCTATACCGTCATATTGCCAATAAGTAATTCCATGACCTTGTCCCAATTGAGGGCTTGAAACAGAAAGGATAGCGCCGTGTTGGTCATAAAATCTATGATCCATTCCTACGCCAGCCCCTGCCCTTCGCCAAGGGTTAAGTGCATGAGGAGTGTTATCTGGGGAGATATACCTGCCTTGATAATCGATGTCAGTAGCGAGCTTTATCATGCCTCTGAGAACAGCTGAAACATAAAGATCTTTCGTATCAGGGTCATACCACATTGCGGTTCTACCGATTTCATCAGGAAACCAACGGTGCTTGTTTGGATAGGGGCCGGCACCATAAAGTTCCCAATGACGAAAGTTTGATAACCAGTTATCTATAAATGACATCGTGCCGACACCACCGTGGATCCTGTAAGCTCCTACTCCAGCAGGGAAATCACCTCCCGCAGCAGCATATAACGCGCCGTCTCCCGTTCCGACCATTGACCCGATTGCCTGAGTGCCGGAATAACCGGACCACGGTCTACCAAACGAATCATTTAAGTAAATGCCTTGCAAGCGGGGTGAAAATTTAGGATTACTCGATTCAGCAACATACCAAGTTCGAATACCCTCATAAGTAGAAGCATAAACAAAGTCTCCGTCCGCAATAAGCGAGCCCCCGCCAAGCGTTGGCGCGCCCCATGACCACTCCATTCGTCCTGCATCTGCTCGTCCGTCGAAAAGCTGATCAGTGTCTTCTATTAAAATATTTCCTTTTTCATCAAACGAAAGCAACGTTATGAAATTGTCGGGTAAATTAGCTGTACCACCTCGTTGTTCCGGCTTTTGATAAGTGCGCCCGCTAAGAACGATATAATTTTTCTTATCCCCATTAACAGTAACGGTATGATTGCTTGCGCTTTTATCTTGTATTAAAGCTTCCTCATTACGGCCATCTTCTCCCTGAATTAATAATACGGTATTATAGCTACCCCACGAGTGATGGCCCTCCGGATATGGATTGGCTTCCCCTTTTAGAATCCTGATATCATCTAAAAGTCCTGTAAATAATTGCATTCCATAGGATTCAGGACGGCCATTCCACAGCATCGAACCAACTTCTATAGGATAATTAACGTTTCCGTCTGGTCCGCCAAAATTTGTTACAGCGTTAGTCTTTGTCCATGAATAATCAAGTACGCCATCGATGTATAATTTCATTTCTCCCGAGCGCGCTGGATCCGCAATGTTTGTGGCTGGGTCTGTGACTCCCCTAACAACCGCTACGTGATGCCAAGAGTTTTGAGACAAAACGGTATTGCTATAAGAGAAAGAAAAGTTATCATCGAATAATCTTCCAACAAGAATTTTACCCGGCGCGTGAGTACCCTCTCCATATGGATTATCCGCGCCTCCGGGTTTAAAGGAGTCATCTTCTGTTTCCTTACGGCCCGCAATACTTATCGTAAATGAAGCCTTACCTCCAGCTTGATTCCCTTCGGCCGCATCGCCCTTGTTAAGTATGGGCATAGCATAAGTTGCGTACTTATCAACGTAAATCCAAAAACTGATAGTAAACGGATCTGACTCGAATTCGAAATCACTATGGTGAGGTATAGTTAAATAACCTTTTCCATTAAAATAAGGAGAATAGGATATTTGGTCTGAGCTAGAATTCATATTAATAATTTTACTAGCTCCCGTCTCTGGTCGAACTGTGCTTACATTTCGATTAACTGAATTTGGACAACCCGCGTAATTTTCCCATTGTTGTTGATTCCCTCCGAATAACCCCTTATGATTCACGGGACAATCTGAATCAAATATAGTAAAATTAGGAAGGCCTTTACTATCAACCCAAAGCTGCCAGCCGTCGCTCATATTCTGATGGTTACCGTTGGAAAGAAGAACGTAGTGTTCTGCGGGGATGTCTAAAGGTAAATACTCGATATCTATTTCAAAGTTTTTATCTTCGAATTCATATCCCGCCCCCAAATAATAATTACTTGTTCCTAATTTATTAAATTCGATAGCATTTGCTGGACTAGCTAGTTCCCAATTATTTTTTTCAACGAACTCCGCCTTAGAAATATTAAGGATGCGGCTTGGCGAGAATGCAAGGTGGTTGATGCTTACCTTGGGCTCGCTCCAGTGGTTACCAAACCCGTCGAAGTCGAGCATAGTTTCTTGCGAACCTGACGAATTTTGGCAGACCCAAGTTTGCCAATCCGGCGAAAGCGGAAAGGCTGCGCTTTTTAAAATTCTAACATTATCTATATATCCATTAAAGAAATCACCCCAACGAGAACCCCCTAAGCCCCACCGGCCAAGAGTATCACCGTTTTCCCAAAATCTATTAACACCCCAGTTAGTATAAGAGTTCTGATCCTCATGATAAATAACAACCTTATAATTCGTTAAATCAGTTGAGCTAAAATCTGCCATCCGACTGGTGAGACTGCTCGACCCCGTACCCTTAATCGAATCACCTAAAGACGTTTTAAATGCGCTTGTTAAATCTGCAAATGGCGTTCCCACCCAATAATCACCCGCCATTCCAAATTGATTACCTTGAGTTATAAACCAATCAGAACCTCCCTTGCCGTGAACTCCAGCCGGATCCCTAAGATTAGTAAAGCCAACTAAATTTCCATTCAATAACAACTGCACGTACTCTTCTTTTGCGTTGATATTTTTTCTTTGAAGAGCTATATGATACCATTTGTCATAGTCAATAAGTAAAGTACAGGGTCTATTATTCGAATCTCCGTTTATAAACTTATTAGAATAAAAAATTGCGCTTTGATCGTTTACATTTTGACCAGAAAGACTTATCGAAGAGTGTTTATTAGAAACGCTCCCCAGAGGACTAGTTACGTCTTGCCCCAAGGCGCGCGAGCTATCCAGTCCTCGATCAATAGCATCATTCGTTGTTAAAAGACCTTGACCTTCATCAGTATAATAACTTACCCACGCGCTCATTCCATTAGGAATATTTCCTCCATCAGCCATGGTCATTTCAACACCTAATCGATCACCTTTTTTCAAAAGAACGCCCATTCGATTTGCTGAAAAATCATGAAAGTTAGATGCATAAATTCTTTGAATTAGAGAAATCGGCCATTGATTTCTTTCTCCTGTATTCGCTTTGGTTCCATTTGTGAACCAGTCTGGGGCAGATTCATTGCCGCTGGCCCAATCGCCCACAGGAACCCCATTTTTAATTAAGGTTATAATATAATTATACGTGCCTCCGCTTCCACCGAACGGGGTACATGAAGGCGTCCTATTACCCGGAGCATTACCGCCGAGTCTAGTGCCAATATTATTTATGTAATAAGTTCCGTCTGTAGGAGCGATAAAGTCTAGTCCATACCATGTTTTGGGATCCCACCAACTAATTCCACTCCCAACAGTTTGCCAAGGGCACGAATAACCTGTTGTATGATCCGGATTTCCCCAACCCGCAGCCCATCGTTGACTATTAACTCCCGGTGTATACCACCCTCCCGTTGACTCTTTAACTCCTTCATAATTTACGTTTAACTTAACATAAGGATAATGATAAACGCTCTTGCCTGAAATTTTATCTTCCCCCGGAATTAAACCTATTTCAATTCCCTCGTTATCGAATAGCGTCATCTTATTTTTTCCCGCTTCCTTTCGGGGTATATAAAAAGATGTTTCTATGGTAAACTCTTCATTAGAAAATTTAAAATCTTCATCAGTATCAGATACTTCTAAGCCGAGATTATCCGCCAAACGATAATGAGGTCTTCCCTGCTCTCCCTTGAAGTGCAACATATATTCTCCGCATTTAGAAAAGACTCTTGAAAAGGATCCATCAAAATGAAACAGCGCCGCCGTTTTAGAATCATTGCTCAATTGATTATCAGAGCTCTTTATAATTCCTTCTTGAAATTTCCTAACAAATCCTTGAGGGCCATCGGTTAAAAAATTGTATATTTTTTCATTATTAGTTAACCTGCTGATTCTTAATTCATCTATATTAGAAGAGGTGGAATAACCAAACCAGTTTGACTTAGGCTTCTTTAAAAGAGAAACTTGACTACCATAGGTATCTTCTATCTTATCTGGGAACGACAACAAAGGCGTAAAGGTCGACGAATATCTTCCGACGCCTTTAGTAATTCTTACTTGTTCTACAGTATCATAAAACCCCCAGCAACAACCCCAATGACCAATTCTAAAAGTTTTAACATTGGCGGGTGACACACTTGCCTGAGCGTCTACAGTTATAGAATCTTCTAGCGCTCCATTAATAAACAATTGCAACTGCGTCCCTTTTCTTTGAACAACTATATGATATCTAGTATTGATTTCTATATACGATTGACTTTCAAGAATTCCCTGCCAACCCGCGCAGCCGGTAGAAGAACAAGGGGGCAACGTATAAGGTTGTGCGGGAGTTAAACCCAAAAATTCGGCTAAAATTTTTCTCTTTTCGGGAAGCACGCCGGGAACGTTTATATCACCCGGATCTGCATAAATCATCCAACTTTGTTGACCACTAAACTCCCTACTATACCAAACACCCATCAGCGCACCCATTGGGGGTAAATAACCCGGTCCGATAATCGTTTCGACCGTAAAGTCATCGCTTCCGAATTCAACTTCGTCAGTATATGAAATTTGTTTTTGTCCTAGAAATTTCTGAGGAGTATCCGTTGGTGTATGCTTACCTCCTGCATCAAAAACATCAGTAGGGGGCGTAAAATTATTAATATATTTTTGCCCTTTAGAAAGCCTGACTTGATCTATATACCCTTCAAAGAAGCGCCCCCACCTAGATTGCATGTGCATTCTTGGTGCAGTATTATCTAACTTCATGACCATGTAAATATAATCATTATAAGATTCCTCATCACTATGCCAATGAGCATTCCACATGAAACTTCTGTAAATACCGCGCGCGCCACCATGTGGTTTTGGTCCCCAACGTACACCAGCATCAGACGATATAAAAGCGTGCTCAGGCCTATTAAGTGGATTCAGATAAAAAGATCCTATTGTATATTCTTCAGCTTTCGGGAACCCCTTAAATGAAGAGCTTGAACCAACAAGTTTACCATTTAAAAATATTTTAACACTACCGCCTCCTTGGACATAAGCTAAATGATGCCATTTCATTACCGTTATATCTAAATTTCGAATCCAAAGTTCTGACCCCAAACCCGTGTCATTGGGATTTCTATTCGCGTATAGCGTTTCAAACCAAATCGCGCCTGTATTACCGTGCCTTCCGCCCAAGCTAGGCTGAACAAAAATACCCCAATATCCCGGGAGACTTTTTGGAGAGTTATTATAAGTAAAGAGTTCGTGGTCGCCATTTCCAACCATAAGACATTGACCCATAGCTGCTCCAGACCCAGCAGTCCCAGCAGCTGCTGATGGATAATTACCAAAATATGAAGTTGGATTAAACCAACACTCCCAAGTAATTTCTCCTTTGTTGGGATCGCCGAAAAGATAAGCGTCGTCGTCAGTATTTTGATTCGGCACCCACAAGAAGCTTCCTTGCCCGTCAAATTTTAAAGCAGCATCAGCAAAGTCTAATTTTTTTTCATCAGTTACCCAAGCAGGTCCTCCCATGGGACAATTATTCAATCCCTCACCCGTTGTATTAGATACGTCTTTAATTCCTCGAGCCCACCCTCTAGTTCCTCGCAGGCCTCGCACGCCATCACCTTCTATACCTGTTCTAACGCTGTACCATATCCCCTGTGGTCTATTCAATAAAGTATAAGACTGATAAAGGCCGCCATCTTCGTGTCGTCGTTGCAAAGGTAATGTGCCAGTTGCATCATAAATATTTCTGCATAAATTACCTCCATCACCGCATTCCCCAAAAGATTGTGACACAGGTGAATATTCCGATCTATATTCAGAAGAGATTAAGTAATAAGTTTCCCCATCTAGGGCAGTGCTGTCGTACGCACGCTCTTTTGGAGTACTAAAGGGTTCGGATGCGGAATACCCTAAAATAAATATGTCAGCAAAAGCGTTATCTGGATCTTTAGGAGCAAATCTTTCATCTGCTCGATTGGTTGCTGAATTTATAGACTCAGTAGAATATTTTCCGCCAACAGAGTGTACTGAGAAAATTTCATAAAGAGGTATTCCTGAGGGGTTTGGATTAATCTTAGTATGAGAAGCGTCTAGTTCACCGATTTTAGGAAAATATTTACCATGATCTGTTTTATATTCTGCATTGGTGCCCGTTGGCCCAGCTTTACCGCAAAGGAATCCGTCGTGATATAGACAAACAAATGATTTATCAAGAGTAGAATCATATTCTATTTGAACAACAACGTGCGCCCATTCATTAGATTTCCATCTTTGTTTTTGTTGGTCGTCAAATTGAGTAGAGCCGTCTGCTCCGAGCCTCTGGTCGGTCCATAAATCTAGAGGAACCATTCCGGGTCGCCAGCCCTCTGTGCCCCAGTTTGAATTTGACCTATCTTGTCCCCATGAATAATTTGATCTATCTGAAATTCCTGAAGTGTATTTTTCAGAAATAACAACGTGAAAGCCCGATGTTCCCCATAAACCAGCAGGCATCACTGAGCCGTCAGGTCGGTAACCTTTTGGTTTATACGGATATAAAACAGGAGCAGGGAACAAGCCGTCAGCGCCCACGCCTTCGAAAGCTCCTAAATGAACCGCTCTCGCTGAAGAACTTGGGTCAAATCCCTCAGAAGTAGAATACCAATAATCCATAGACATACACAGACCCTCTTCGGGATCAAAGAATATAGACCATCTATAAAAATATAAATTTCCATCTTCATCTATATCTTTTACTTCTCTATATACAAGACCATGATGTTTATTTAATTGATTTAATTTTACGAAAAATTCTAAAGCTCTAGGCGCCTCAGTTATTGTTTTGTCTCGTTCCTCAAATAAAACATCAGATAATACTCGAGGTTGACTGTAGGTATTGAAATACTCCCCCGGATCCGTTCGAGAAGGATCACTTTGAAAAGGGTAAGGTTTAAACGCCCAATCTATTGATCCGTCGGAGTAGCTCAGTTGAAGAAGAAAGCCTTTGCTTGTAACAAGAAGACCATTCGGGCCTATCGCTGGAGAGGTACCGTAAGCGCCAGCGACAAGGTTGTTGTCGGAGACACCCCCAATCGGTGGTGAAGAACCAATTGCTGTTGTCGAAGTGTTAGTTTCCCATTTGATGGTGCCGTCTGCGCTATTTATAGCATAAACCACACCGCAGTAACTGCTTCCCTCCAAAACAATTCCCATTATGTAAATCGTGTCGCCTTTTACGGCGGGAGAATTATGCATTGGTGTGACGGCCCAGCCCGCTACTGCCTTACTAGTTTTCCATTTTATGTTTCCAGTCTTGCTGTCCAGCGCGTAGAGAAGCCCATCAGGGCCGGGAACATAAATGCTATCCGAATGGAACACTGGCGAATTATGCAAGCCCCTTGAAGAGGGGTGCGGCGGCGGAAAATGCGTTTTCCATTTTAGAGTCCCATCAGGATTTACAGCCACAATACAACTTACATCTGAGCCACCTGAACCAAGAGTATCAGCGGAATCAACAGCATAGACAGTTCCGTCCGAGCCAATAGTTGGCGTAGAGTTAGAACCATAGTTCCCCATTCCTAATTTCCACTTAAGCGTACCATCGGGATTAAGAGCGTATAAACTTCCATCCGCCGGGCTTGTTACGCCGCTATAGGTGCCACTACCATCAGTTGCAAAATAAATAGTGCCATCTCCGGCAATAACGGGCGTAGCAGTAACTCTCGCAGAAACTTCATATTTCCATTTTAACGTCCCATCAGGGTTAACCGCCATAAACACGCCCAATGGCAAATTTGACGGACTATTTTGATTTCCCCCAGAGTAATAAATGGTGCCATCTTCAGCTATAACAGGTCCAGCATCCAACCCGGTGTAGCCAGACGAAGCTACCCCCCCGTGTCCGACAAGGTGATCATCAGCGTCCCACAGAAGAGTTCCGTCTGCGCCGTTAATCGCAATGAGATGACAGCCGCTATTAAAACCAGTAACATAAATGATACCGTCTTTACTAATTGCTAGTGGTGCAGTAAAGGCGCTCAAGCCTACATGGGCTGCGCTATTAGCAAAATCATATTCCCACTTAAGCGTGCCGTCAGGATTTACAGCCTGTAGTCGAAAATCCGTACCATAGAAAACGACACCGCGGAGGTCGGCTTCGGTGGCAGCAAGCGCAGTAAAGTTTTCCGTTAATGACCCTTGTATTGGTTTGGCAAATTCAAGCGTCGGCCTAATTATTTTTTTGTATTCGTATTTATATAATTCGTTATACTTACCTATATGTAAGGGGTCTATTCCTGATGGAATTTTACCTGAGGGGAGCATTTCATTTCCACCGTTAGAAAATTTTAAACATGAATTTCCCCAAATTTGCCCACTATAACTAACTCTTGGATACAGCAGTTTTCCGAAATCATTTCCCGAAGGAGGACCGTATCTTGCATTCTTTCCAAGCCATTCATATATAGTGGTTTTATTTATCGAGTCTCCTGTTCCGTGCGCCTCAGGCCAAAATCTTCTAGGCATTGGAGTCAACTCTATTTCTCCATTCTCATCCCACCAAGCGCCTGAATCGTCTACTATCGTAGAGCCATTTTCTACCACCTCAGTGTTCTCGTGATACTTAATTCTATTTTTCTTTAATGATAAGTCTTTTGGATAAAATATTTTCTCCGTTGGTGTATGAGTAACGGATTGCAAATCGCCACAACCTTTTCCGTTCGTGTAAGACAAAAAGTACTGTTCGTCGAATAACGCTTTTGGCTTGCATGACAATTCCGCACCGATGAACGCAAATGGTCCTTCCTTGTTTATATTCCAACATTTAAGAAAAGATGCTAATTTTTCTTTATGGCTTTCTCTACCCTCTTCTAAAGATAAGTATCTGGCGCTGTTTGAGATTCTTATTTCTTCTATATATCCATTGTGAGAATGAGAATTATAATCAGAAAAAAATTCTCCAATTCTCAAAGGAATAAAGGAACTGAACGCGGGTGGGCCAAGTTCATCCGCATTAAAATCATGAGGAGAAATAGCAGACGCGACTTTGTTTCCGTTAAGATATATATTTTCTAATTCTCCAGCAACTCTAGATACAGCTATATGATGCCATTGATTTTTTTTCACTATGCCGGTGGCAGATTTTATTACGTCGTCACCGACCATCCAAACTACTTGACCAAGATCGTTATATCCTAAGCTCCATCCTCTGTGACCAGATACTGGAGAGGTGCCCGGGTCCCACCACCGCATTTGCCCAATTAAACCAGACCAATACTCAGAGCCTACGGTTGTAGTTGGCCCAGTAGATCTAAATTCTTCAATATAAAACCAACACTCCACCGTGAATGCACCCGCTTGAAAATGCCAAGAGGAATCATTAGGTACGGTTAAATCGTCTCCAAAACTTCCATCGAACTTTATAGAAGAAGACCCGAATTTTGACTGAGTAGAGTTGTGACTTACGTCACCCTTAACAGACACCGTATAAGGCGCGCTAGAAGAATCGGTAAAAGTAGAACCGGCATCAGCGTCACTAGATTGAATAAGCAGAAGAGTATTATTGTCGTCAACAAATGGAGATGCCGGAACCTTAAAGCCCCCTACGCTGGGCTGCACAAGGAGAGAAACCTTGCTCCAGTGCGGGTCGCTAGAATCTGCATCAAAACTTCCCGGGGTAAATCCAAGAGAAGAATATCTCGCTTCGCCTTTAGTAATTCTTACTGATTCTATATAACCATTGTGAGCGTAATCAGCATAATCATGATAATATCTTCCGATTACTAAATCATAAACGTCGTTATAATTATAATCAGCATCAGTGTCTTGATGTATGTTTACTCCATCAATAAAAAGCGTTTGTGTCATCGCTTGTCTTTGCACTGCTATATGATGCCATTTACCTTCTTCAAGAGCGCCATCAGAACTATTGGTTGCTTCTGTTTCTCCGTTGAGCTTAGGGCCTGCTCCGAAATGAACGCGACCGTCGCTTCTATAACCCAAAACCCATCCAGTATCATCACCAGTACCATCTCTCATCGATATGAGCCCGCTATACGATTTTCCATCACCAGCGTAAGGTCCGTTTCCGATTAGGTCAGTAATGTAAAACCAACACTCAATAGTCCAATCTTCTACTCCAAATTTGAGATCTTCACGATTTTTGATATGCAAATAATCGCCATTATAGTTAGGAGTATTAAATGAAATAGACGCTCCTTTGTTTTTAAACTTGTCCCTAACTATTTTAGAAAGCCCCATAACGCTTATTTCATGCGGCTGTCTAGAAAGATCTTTTATACTTAAATTAGTTGATCCTTCAACAGTAGTATTTAGATCAAAATCAGACCAACAAGCTAAACTCCACCCATCATTCCATCCAAGTTGAGAAAACTCAGAAGTCAATCTCTGATTAATTGTATCAATGTCATCTGTAGAGTGTCTTGGCATTTGGTAGGTGCTTTGCGTAAGAGTATACATGTAGTTTTTGTCTATGCATGTATTTGGCGGAAGATTAAGAGGGGTACAGCTTTTTTTGTAAAATTCAACAGTAGTATTGTCTCTATCTGGAGAAAAAATGTCATCATCATTCCATACAGAAAAAATTGCGTTTGAACCAGAAACGGGATTTACATGAACCGTATCGTATAGATTTAAATCTTCTCTAAATATTTCATCACCTTTTTCACAATCCCCTTGATCAGAATACACCGGATCAATATAAAGGTCCGGCTTTAAGCCTTCTATAGATTTTTTAGTTCGTCTTTGAATAGGAGACCCAGTCTCCCTAGAAGGGGGTATGAAACCATCTATTCCATAAATTGCTTGTTTGTGTACGAAAAAGTCATCTATATAACCGTGAAGAAAATTATCAAAACTTCTATCGCATCCTATAGAATGAAAATCTCCTATATGAGACAGATCTTTTGAATTATGTATAACGTCTTGACCCGAACCATTTATATAATAAACGACAGAATCGTCCTTCCTCATTAAACAAAAATGATTCCAATCGCCATAATTTATATGTAAGTCTGGTTCCCCCTCGAATCTGCTTATTTCCGGAGACATTATTTCTCCATCGGTAATCATTTGAGTTTTTCCAGAATGATATATTCCTGTAGCAAATCCGAAATCAAAAGTGCATTGTAAATTTGAATTATAATTTGGGTGTTCATCTTTAGACTTAAACCAATATTGTATAGTAAAATCTTTGAACGTAGAAATATCTTGCCCCGCAGGATAATTCGCTACCTGAACCTTAAGTCCGCTATCTCCATCAAATTGCGCGGAATGCCCAGAAGTAACATAAAATTGATTTGCTTGCGCTGTTGGAGAACTAGAAGGCGTTGACGAAGTTGAGCCTCCGTCTTTAAACACAAAACAACCCTTATGAAGATCATCATTACCGTTATCAGTTTTTTCGTCTTCGGTGCCTCCAATATCCGCCTGAGAAGAACTATACCATACCCCATCTTCTGCAAATGACGTAGTGGTTGCGGTCATAGGCACGTTAAAAATGCCAGTACCACCCCCTGCATTTACATTTCCTTGGAACTGCCAACCATCAGTCCATCTAAAACATTCATTTTCATATTGAGGAATTAAACATTCTGTACATTGCGTTCCAGCGGGCGGAGCAGGAACACAACGAAAGGGATCACTACCGTTTGCAGCGCTCTCATAAGGAAACCAAAGCTGCAATTCGTGACCTGCATTTGAATGATGGTTTTGAACGAAGTGATATTCTTTTCCTCTAAAAAGTTCTAACTTTGGTATTATTACGGGTGTTCCTACTGATCTGTCAGTAAATACATACCGCATATTACCGTTAACGTTTTGAACAGAAACGTCATATATACCCGCTGGCCCACCAGAAGATACTCCCATTTGGGTTACATTTTTAACGTTAGGGGAATGATCAAGAAGAAAATCATTCGCGTCGTCGAAACTGAGATGCAGTACAACGTCCTCGGAAACAAAATGATTACTCATAACGTTTCCCCCTTTTTTTTGGCGGTAAATCCATTACAATGCCTTATAAATTATTCTACTTTATATCGTTTATGATACTTGCAAAGTAGAGGCCATTTATATTAGTTACATACAAAACGTCGATGGCCGAGGCACTCATGGTCTGATAAAAATATCCACTGTCAAATTTATAATCTTCCGCGAAGTTTATCGTCCTGCCGCCACTCGAATCTTGTCTTAATAAAATCGTTATCGTTCTTCCGTTTTCAAAATTAATAGGTACATTAAGAGTTGTCGTTCCTGTTAATTCATATTCAAATATAGTTGTTGATTCAGCGTCTGGGGTAAAGTTTGTACCCGTTACTTTCGCTGCAACAACTTGAGGTTTACTGGAAATTGCTTGAGCAACCAAATAAGGAGTCATATATTTTTCTTCATCTGTACCTGCTTTCGCCTCAGCAAGTGAAGCTTCAGTTAAAGAAGTTCCTGAAGGTCCCGGTGGTCCCGCTGGCCCACATGGCCCTGCGGGTCCCGTTGGTCCACCAGAAGGTCCGGTAGGCCCCGTAGGCCCTGCTGGCCCACCAGAAGGACCAGTGGGTCCAATTGGGCCACCCTGTATATTAAGAGAAAGCATACAGCCTCTGGTTTTTACGCTTCCGCTGTAAGGGGGACCATCAGAAGGTAAAAGAGATCGATTAATTGCGTTATGATCTATGGTAATCTTAAATTTATCTGGTTGAAAAGTATTTCCGCTTGAATAAAAATAAGGGGTAAGATCTGGCAGATCCATAGTCATTTCGACTTCAGCTGAGTATTTTTCCTCGCTACCGACATTATTTTCTACTCTAGATATTTCATGTTGAATAGCTTGCCAGTCAGAAGTATTTGGTTCTCCAGTTGTTTTATCTATTCCTCCTTTATGCCATAGCCTAAGGAGTATTAAAGTATCGTCTTCCGCGTCCTCGAGAGAAACCAAAACTCTTCCTTTGTAATCACCAGCGCAATTTATAACTATTTCGTTATTATCAATATCGTATAATTTTTGCTTAAAGCTTGTGGAAGTAAGCGCGTTATAAACGTCTGCTTCATAATTTACAGGAAGGAAATCAAAACGAACATTATTCGTTGAAGAAGTAGGCCAATCAGAGGAATCGTAATGCCACTGCGTTCCCAAAGCGTTTATAGAATCGGAACCCATAACGGAATCTGCCCAATCTACGACTTCGTCCCAATGAGCCTGTTGCTCTGTAGAACCATCAGAAGTATGATCAGTATTACAAATAAGCGCTACTGGTTCTCCTTCAAACATAGGCGGAAACACCTCTGTCGTTGAAAGCACCATGTCATTTTCTTCATAAGCTGTTGCCGTTTTCCAAAGAGGAATTTTCTTGTTCAGAAAATTCGATTGATTTTCCGCATCGGTACCATGACGGAACGCTAAAAGGCTTCCTCCTATAACTGCTCCTATTGGTCCAGTTGGTCCGGTGGGTCCACATGGCCCTGCGGGTCCACCAGAAGGACCCGGGGGTCCAGTATCGCCTTTTGGCCCAGTTAATCCTTGAGCACCTTGAGGGCCGCTAGCTCCTGCAGGACCCGATGCGCCCGCAGACCCTTCTGGTCCGCATGGTCCAGCGGGCCCGGTATTACCAGTAGGTCCAGTTGGTCCTGAAACAGTACTCGGGGCACCAGTGTTGCCTCTTGGACCTTCTGCTCCCGCTGGCCCAGTAGGCCCTGCAATTCCTTGAGATTTGCCTTCGTAATACCCAAGCGAACCTATTCTAAGAGGTTGACCATCTGTATGGACTTGGGTAATGGTCATCTTGTAATATTGATACGCGGTGTCATTGATGAAGTTAAAATTCATCATGGTATTACCAGTCGAGTCTAATTCTTCATAATTAACATCTACCCTAGAATCCAGTAGAGTCCAATTCGTTTCATCATTCGATGCTTCTATATAAAAATCTTTAGGCATGCGTGCTTCATGACCGTGAAACACTTTGAATTTATAAGCGGTTACAATATAAGAAAGACCTGCTCCGAAATTATAAGTTAAAGTTGCTGGCAAAGCTCCCGAAGTTTCATAAAACTCTAATTCATTTTCAGATAAAAACGCTTTATATCCTCTATAATCATTCGGTGCGCTAGGTCCTTCAGGATTAGCGTTCACGCGTTCAGATAAGGAGGCAGCGTTTTGGTCTTCAGTAACTAATTCATAAGTTAAGGTAGTAACAGGCGCTGCCGCTCCAGTAGGGCCTACAGATCCCGTAGGTCCAGCAGGACCCGTGATTCCGGTTGGTCCCATTGGCCCACCAGAAGGACCCGGGGGTCCTGCAGCTCCAGTATTACCTCTAGGCCCCGCAACACCGGGAGAACCTGTTGCTCCTGCAGGGCCGGTTGGTCCAGCTGGTCCACCAGAAGGCCCAATAGGCCCCGTATTTCCAGTTGGACCGGTCGGCCCGACTGGTCCTGCAACAGTACTCGTTGGTCCAGTAGGACCCGCGGGTCCAGTTGCCCCCACTGGCCCTCCAGAAGGACCAGTTGGCCCAGCAGGACCGGCAACGCCCGGAGGTCCGGGATTACCGATTGCTCCTGCTGTGCCAGCGATTCCAGCTGGCCCGGCAGCTCCTCTTACTCCTCCTAGATTATGAGCGGTAAAATAAGTACGAGTAGGTTCCGCTTCCAAAGACACTGTATTAATGTCGTCGTCATGTTCAACATAAATTTCAAAATATTCAGAAGAAGAACCACAACTATCAATAATTGATATGGAAGTATATATTGTTTGAGAGTCTCCAGAAGTATCTTGATTGTAAAATTTTCTTTCTCCTAGAGCTTGTCCGTTTTTATAAATAAATATTGTTGCGGATTTGTCATGCCTCAAATTTTTAACGGCAATGTTCGCTTTAACCAAGAACTTTCCTGCGCTAAGTGGAGAAAATCTATTTTCTGTTGAGTTGTAAAGATTACCCGTATCAAAAGAAATGTTGTTGAATTCCGCCTTATGTCTAACGCCGTTAGAAATTACAATATCAGAACTAGTTAAATTTGCGAGGAAACCTTTCTCAGAAATAACCCCAGTAGGGCCGACGGGACCAGTTGGGCCAGCGGGACCCCCCGAGGGGCCAGTTGGCCCAGCGGCACCGACGGCTCCTAGCTGGGGGATCTGTCTAATTTCCACCTTATCTCCAGCACTAGCTGACTCGACAAGGACTATATTTTGGCTACTTATAGTATAATCCGTTGTAGGTGTTTTTAACAGACCATTAACTGAAACTATTGATTGTTTAATATCTGTAATTAACTCACTCGTTGGAAAAATTGTTTGGTCAGCGGTTGCAGTAAGTTTATCAACGAAACCCGCAACTACCGCATCGTTATTTACTGGACCGGTAGGGCCTTGTACGCCACCAATTGTATACGCGGAAAAGAAACTGTCTGCACCAACGTGTACGTGAAAAATGCTGTGAGACGACAGAACTTCAACTTCGTAATACTCTCCTTCTGCAAGTAAATTTGCTACGGTAGAAACGCTAATCTTAAACGATTTCTGATACCAACCGTGATGGGTAGCGAATTTGTCAGAGGCGATAACCTCAGTTGCTCCATCGGTGTCTGTTTTTTTTATTCTTATGTCGCATTGCTCGCCTACGAACATTGATGTTCCATCTATATAAGCCGCAGCGCTTATTAAATGAGGACCGCTATTTATTGGAAAATACCTTCCGGTAGTGGTATTAAATTCGTTTTGCGTATCAAAATTTTCAGTTGACCCAACTAAAAAATTAGTCCACGTTTGCGATTGTATATTCTGCGTTACACCCGGGACTGAACTTGAGGTTGGTGTTGCGTAAAAACTACCAAAATTAGTAATTACCCCCGAAGGACCAGTTGGTCCTGTAGGCCCAGTATTTCCAGTTGCCCCCACTGGCCCTCCAGAAGGTCCGGCTGGTCCTACCGCGCCTACGGGACCAGTCGGTCCAATTTCTCCAACTCTAGAATAAGAAATGACCATTAGGTCATCTTGATCTATTGAACTAATCGAATTTTGGACTAAAACAACTGGAACTTGCTTGTGGTTATTTCTGTCTGTTACTTTATTGGGTACGTTATAAATTACAAATTGTGCGGGATCAGCGCTTTTTCTTATTATCAACGTTCCTCTTATACTTGAAGTATTGACCGTGTCACCAATGCCGCCGTCATCAAAAGAATTAATCCAATTTTCTACATTTATTCCATCATTATTTAAATCGCTTATAAATAAATAGCCAGCAGAGCCTATAGCGCTATCTGAACCAATATACCCATTCCCGGGATCGCTAAAGTTGACTTCTTCATTAAATTTAAACTCTTGAGAATTTCCTCCGACTTTACCCTGAAGTCCAGCGGGTCCCGCTTCACCCTGCGCGCCTTGCGAAGACGTTGGACCCGTAGGCCCTTTTATTCCGCCAAGAATATAAGAAGATAAAAATGTTTCATTTTTGCCGCCTTTTAAAATTCTATAGACTTTAGAAGAAGAAGAAGAATCTATGAACTTTTGTTTACCACTTTCTCCTTCCATGTGAAGAAGTAAAGCGGTTTTCTCCGTAGCTGAATGTTCGGTTGCTGGCGAAATAGTTGGAGCGCTAGAAGAATATAATCCTTGTCCATTAACAATTCTTAACTCATCTATAAATCCGTTCCAAGAATTTGCCCCCTCGAGATAAGGACCCTCAGACCCTATGTACAAATCTTTTTCTAAGCCAAGAGAAGTGTCAGAAATTTGATCTTGATAAGCCGAGGCCTCGACTCCATCAAGATAAAACTTAATTGTGCTTCCTGTTCTAGAAAATGCAAAATGATGCCATTCTGTATTTAAAATTCCAGTATTATATGTAGTATATAAATCACTGCTTGCAGAAAAAGTATGTAATACAAATCCATTAAACGAAGGAGTTGTAGAATACCAAAGTCTTAAACTGTTATTTTCAGATAAGGAGCTTCTATTACCTAATATAAATTCATTATAGCTAGTTCCTTCATTTGATTTTATAGTTCCGTCTGATTTTACCCAACCCTCAATAGTAAAATCACCGCTTAAAATCCAATCTTTACTAGCCCCTACTTTTAAGTGTCCCCCCTCAAATTTCGCTGAAGAAACTCCAACTTTCTTATCTAACCTAGTTGTCCAAACATCTCCACTGGGCGTTATTAAATGAGGAGCTTTAACAGAATCATCTATAAAAACAGAACCCCACATTTCTCCTTCCATATGGAGTAGAAGCTCTGTGTATGAATCCCTTATAAATCTGTTGTCTACAGGCGTGGAAATTGTTGGTGTTGAATATCCCCTATTTGAACTTGAGTGTCTAAATTCAGCAATATGCCCTTCAAATTTTTCCGGAAGACTGACGCTTGACGTGGAACCTATGGTATAAAATAAATCTGTTCCTTGTCCGAAAGTAATTTCCGATAAATTAAGTGCTCCACTTAATGTTTTATCAACATAAAGATGAATATTATTTCCTGTCCTAGAAACCGCAACATGCCTCCATAAATCTGCAGGTAAAAAAGCAGTACTTATAACACTATGAGTCGTTCCTGCTAAATCAACTATAGAAAATTTTAATTTATCGTTTTCAATACCAAACCAAAAAAGATCGCTAGCTCCCCCATTCCACGCAGAAGCTATTGTTTTGGCTGGCGCATCCCCTACATTATCTAAATAAATAAAAGCCTCAATGGTGAAATCATTTCCATTACTTACATCTAATGCAGCACCCTTAGCTATTGAATTAGTAAGCGTTAATTTACTAGAGGTTCCGTTAAATCTAGAAGAATAAGTGAAACCAGAAGGCGTAGCCGTATCGTCCCAAGTATATACGTCTATCGATTCTATCGGATGAGGCGCGATAGATGAACTCGAGGTATCAGAATGTTTTACATAAAGCTCATAATATTCTCCAGACGCAGGTACATCTAAAACTTGCGAAAGATCCATACTTAGAACGGTATTACCATCCCAATAATCTGCCCCTGCTCCCGGCCAATACCCTGCGATTTTTTCCGACGCGACTAGCTCTCCACCTAAACCATTTTTATACAAGGAAAGAGACGCGTTATAAAAATTAGAATCAGTACTCAGATAATCAAAAGAAACACCTGCATTAAATAAATATTTTCCAGCAACACTCGGGGTAAATCTACCATCAACAGTAGAAAAATTACTTAAGATATCAAATTCTTCTGAATCTAAATTAACTTTTGAAAGCGAATCCGTAGCGATTTTTTGATTATTGTTTCTATAAGCAGAAAACCCATTTGAAGTTATTACCCCCGAAGGACCCGTGGGTCCTGTCGGCCCCCCCGCAGGTCCCGAAGGTCCTATGGGGCCAGTTTCTCCCCTCAAGCCCGCTACCCCAGTTGGTCCTGCTGCGCCTGCGGGACCCGGAGGTCCTGCAACAGTGCTCGCTGCTCCAGCTGCTCCTGCTGGCCCAGTATTTCCTGCGGGACCCGCAGGTCCTGCAACAG